>Ga0209483_1000089_pt1 | contig 88235 bp, 76 predicted proteins | sample NGEPerA_FD_184508 | JGI IMG/M metagenome (GOLD analysis project Ga0209483, IMG submission 184508) | Arctic peat soil microbial communities from the Barrow Environmental Observatory site, Barrow, Alaska, USA - NGEE PermafrostL2-A... | ecosystem: Environmental > Terrestrial > Soil > Wetlands >... | reverse complement strand
CCTTGAGCGCGGATTCGGTATCGGTGAGGTAGCGCTTCTCGGCGCGGCGGGCGACGTCGCTCATCGAGCGCCTCCCGCAACGCGCAATGCGCCCTCGGCGAGTTTCTCCATCACCTTGTCCCTGAGACCGTCGGCGACGACGCGCCCGCCATCGAAGACGATGAGGCGGTCGACCAGCGGCAGCATCGAGGTGCGATGCGTCACCAGCAGCAGCGTCTTGCCCGGAAGGATCGGCTGCATTCGCGCGCGCAGCGTGTTTTCAGCGGTGTTGTCCATGGCGCCGGTTGGCTCGTCCATGATCAGGATGGGCGGATCGAACAACAGTGCGCGGGCGATGGTCACCGCTTCGCGCTGCCCCCCGAGAGGAAGCGGCCGTGCTCTCCCACCTGCATGTCGAAGCCGTCGGGATGGCGCTTCACGAAATCATCGACGCCGGCGATTGTTGCCGCTTCGAGGATGGCGCGGTGGTCGGCGTGAGGTGCCGCGAGCGCGATGTTGTCCTTGACCGAGCCGAAGAATAGGAATGCGTCCTGCGGCACATAGCCGAGGTTGCGCCGCAGATCGGCGGGATCGATCTGCCGGATATCCGTGCCGTCGGGCAGGATGGCGCCGCTCGTCGGCTGATAGAGCCCGGCCAGCAATCGCGCCAGCGTGCTTTTGCCTGAGCCGATGCGGCCGATGATGCCGACCCGCTCGCCCGGCTCGATGCGGAACGACACGCCGTTGAGCGCGGTGGGGTTATGGCCCGGATAGGCGAAAGCGACGTTGCGAAACTCGATGGCGCCGCCGAGACGCGGACGATGCAGGAAGGTCTTGTCCACAGGCCGGTCGAGCGGCAGGTTCATCACCCGATTGAGCGAGGCAAGCGAGACGCTCGACTGGTGGAGCTTCACCAGCAGCGCCGCGATCTGGCTCAAGGGCGACATGGCGCGCGCGGCCAGCAGCGACGCCGCCACCAGCGCGCCGGTGGTGAGCTCGCCTTCGGAAATCTTGAAAACGCCGATGACGATGACGAGAACGCTGACCATGTTCTGCACGAAGAAGGCGGCGTTGACGCCGAGCGTCGACAGGAAGCGCGCCTTCATCGCCGTGCGCGCCGTGGCGCCGACGAAGCGCTCCCACAGCCGTTGCGCGCGCCCTTCGGCGCCGGCGATCTTGATGGTGTCGAGCCCTTCCAGCGATTCGACGAGGATGGCGTGCTTCTGGAATCCCTCGCGCATCGTGCGGCCGATGACCTCGCGCAGCGACATCTGCAGCAGGAATCCGATTGCGAGCAACACCGGCACGGCGAGCAGCGGCACCAATGCCACGGCCGGCCCCGCGATCAGCGCGATGACGACGATGAACAGCGCGGCGAAAGGCAGATCGGCAACCACGACCAACGTCGAGGACATCACCAATTCGCGCAGGTTTTCGAACTCGCGCAGATTGGCGGCGAGCGCGCCGACCGAGCTGGGCCGCGCGTCGTAGCGCATGCCGATGACATGCGCGAAGATACGGCTCGCCAGCACGACATCGGCATTCTTGCCGGCGGAATCGACGAAATAGCTCCGCGCGGTGCGCAGGATGAAATCGAAGACGAAGACGACGAAGACGCCGCTCGCCAGCACCCACATGGTCTCAACCGCGTTGTTCGGCACGACGCGGTCGTAGATATTCATGACGAAGAGCGGGCTCGCCAGCGTGAAGAGATTGATCACGATCGAGGCCACCGCGGCGTGCAGATAGATCCGCCAGAAGCCCTGCAGCGTGCCCCAGAACCAGGAGCTGCGTGACTTTGGCGCCACGTCTTCGGTACGCGCATCGAAGCGGTACTCGGCGCGGGCGAAGAGGACATGCCCGGCATAGAAAGGCTCGAGCTCGGCGAGCGGCAGGCGCACCGCCTCGCCATTCGTGCCGGGCAGCAGGATGGCCGCCTCGCCGCGATCGAGCGACGACAGCACGCAGGCGCCGCCTTGTTCGAGCAGCAACAGGCACGGCAGGTTTCCCGGCGCGATGGCGGTCAGCTTCTGGCGGCGCCATTCGGCCTGCAGGCCGGCGCGCGAAGCAGCGCGGACAATCAGCTCGGGCGACAGCTGTTCATCGAGGACCGGCAAGCCGGCACGGAGCGCCTCGGCAGAAATCGGCCGCTCAAGCAGGCCGGCAAGGATGGCAAGCGCCGCGAGCAGCGGATCGTTCGCCGCCTCGGGAGCCGCCGGGCGAGCAACCTGGCGCGAGCGCGGCGCGGTGCGGGCCTCGTCGATATCGATGGTCATGGAGTCTTCTCTTCCGTGCGCGCTCGCATGGCGAGGCACGCGATCAGGAATCGCTCGGGCGGAGCGGTCGCCGTGTCGGGGTGCCGGGATCCGCTTCGGGCGGCGGCGGAACGTTGAGCGCCTGCAACAGCTGCCCTTCGATCGCCAGGATCTTGTAGGCCGCGAACACGGCCTGACTCTGTGCCGTCGCCGCGCGCACTTGCGACTGGAAGAAGGCATCCTGGGCGTCGAGCAGATCGAGCAGGCTGCGCTGGCTGACCTCGAACTGCTGGTCATAGGCGCCGCGCACCTCGGATTCATGCTGCGCCGAGCTGCTCAGCAACGGAACGCGGCGCTGCGCCGCATCATAGGATGCCCAAGTCTTGCGCAAATCCTGTTCGGACTGGCGCAGCGCGGCGAGACGGACGTTGCGCGCCTGCGCCACCTGGGCGTAGGCCGCCTCGCGATTATGGATGTCGGCGCCGCCGGCGTAGAGATTCCAGCGCAGCACGACGAGGGCACGCGCCTCGTTGTCCTTGCCCGGCACGCCGCCGACGTTGTGATTGTGGTCGCCGCCGACCTCGAGATTGACGGTGGGATCGAAGCGCGAATCCGCGAGCTCGACTGCGGACCTGGCTGCGTCGATATCCGCCTCGCGCGCCTTCACTGTCGGATTGGACGACATCATGATGCGCACGCTGGAGTCGACGTCGGCCGGCAACGCGCCAGCCGGCACCGGAACGTCTTCGAGCGTGCCCGGCGCCTGGCCGACGATGGTCAGATAGCGCCCCTCGGCATCCTGCAGACTGCCGCGCACGTCCTCGCGCGCCGCCTGAGCCTGCTCGAAACGACTCACGGCCTGCGCCGAATCGGCGGCGCGGCCGGCGCCGCCCGAGGTGCGCGCCTCGACGCGCTGAACCAGCGCCTGGTGCGCCGCCACGTTCTGGTCGGCGAAAGCAAGGATGCGACGCAGCCGCACCACATCGAGATGCGCCTCGACCGCATCGAGGCCGACATATTCCGAATTCTCCCAGACGCGGAAGGCGGCCGAGCGCGAACGGCTTGCCTGATGATCGACCTCGGCCGTCGTGGCCCCGCCGTCATAGAGCTTTTGGGTCAGGACCACCGACAGCTCTTCACGGATGTGTTGGCCGCTGGTGCCCTGGGTGAAAAGATTGTCGGTCCATTCCGGGCCGATCGAGCTGCGCATGTCGATCGTGGGCAGATACAGGCTGCGCGCGCGTCGGAGTTCGGAATCCACCTCTTCGCGGTTCGACCGCAGTTCCAGAACCTTGGGATTGGTCTGCACGGTCATGCGCACGGAGTCGCTGAGGCTCTGCGCCTGTGCGCCGGCCGTCGTCAGGAGCGCCGCCACTGCCACGCCGGCACTGAGCGCCCATCGCCGCTTCATCATCGCAATCCCCGTAACCATCGTCCCTGACACCATTTTTGTTTCCTCGGCCCCCTCTGGGACCGGGTCGATCGTTAATAAGTATTAAGATAAGTGTCAAAATAATCGACGTGAGTGTCGGAAGTAATTACAAGTCATAGTTAATGTTTATACTGAATACGCGGCAAATATATTGGACAAATTCGGAGACGTCTACGAGTTTTTTCTTAATCTGATCAGATTCTATGGTTAAAAAGCCTCTTATCTATTAACCATTCCTACCCTGAAAGAACCTAAAGCGGCGGTTTTGCAGAAACCGGTCCAAAAAAATGGGCCACGACAAAGCGCGGCCCAGTTTAGGGAGGAAACGCCAAATCGGCGTCTTGCCATTGATATGGGAGGCTGCCCGGCCGGGCACAATCGTCCGGCGTGTCGTCTCGCTACTGCTGATGGCAGTATGCGGCGCATGCCCGAACAGCCGCCAAAACCGTTAACGCCGGAAACGTTCTTCGCCTCGATCGGCGCGGCACGGATCTGGGTTCGACCGATCGGATTCTTGGCCGACAAAATCGCTGCGGTCGAGCTCCTGGCTCGCGGCGACGGTGAAATTCTCTCGGCCGCCGCCACCCTACCAGCCCTCCGCGACGCCCTGCTGCAACAATCCAAGGAATTGCAGGCGCGGTTCGACCGCGCGTTCGCCAACCTCGCCGGTACGACATCCTGGGCCGGCTTCGATCTTGGCCGGCGGCCGCTCATTATGGGCATCGTCAACGTGACGCCCGATAGCTTCTCCGACGGGGGAGCCTTCGCCACGCCGGAAACGGCGATCGCGCAGGGCCGCAAACTCGTCACCGAGGGCGCCGATATCGTCGATGTCGGCGGGGAATCGACGAGACCGGGTGCCGCCCCGGTCTCGCCCGAGGAAGAATTGCGCCGCGTCGATCCGGTGGTGCGCGGGCTTGTAGCATCCGGCGCCATCGTCTCGATCGACACGCGCCATGCGGCGGTCATGGAGGCCGCGCTCGCCGCCGGCGCGCGCATTGTCAACGACGTCTCGGCGCTCGCGGGCGACGGCAGCGTGGCGGTCGTGGCGCGGCGCCATACGCCCGTCGTCTTGATGCACATGCAGGGCGAGCCCCGCACCATGCAGACGGCGCCGCGCTATACCCTGCCCTCGCTCGACATTGCAGAATACCTGGAAGTGCGCATCGCCGCCTGCGAAGCTGCCGGAATCCGGCGTGGCGCCATCGCCATCGATCCGGGCATCGGCTTCGGCAAGAGCCGGGCCGACAATCTTGAAATCCTGGCGCGTCTCGGCCTTCTGCGCGCGCTGGGTTGCGCCGTCATGGTGGGCGTTTCGCGGAAATCGTTTCTCGGCCCGGCGCTGCCCGCCGCCGAGCGCCTCGCCGGCTCGCTCGCCGCGGCGCTGCAAGCCTGGACGCAAGGCGCGCAAATCCTACGCGTGCACGACGTGGCCGCGACGCGCCAGGCGCTCGATACGGCGCAGGCCATCCAATCCGTCAGCGGTGCCGTTCGATGGTGACGCCGACGCTTTCCGTGTCGGGGTAGACGTCGAGTTTCTCGACGCTGATCCGCGCCACCCGGACGCGCGCATCCTCGAGACAAAGCCCCGCCGCCGCCGCCGCGAACGTCTCGACCAGGTTGATGTGGCGCGCCAAGGCGAGCGCGCGGATACCCTCGACGACGCGCTCGTAATCGAGCACCTCGCTCAGTTCGTCGGCGGCGGGGCCGGCACCGCTCATCTCCAGCTCGACCGTGACGCGCAGCCGCGGCGGTCGTAGCTTCTCGTGCGGATGGACGCCGATCCTGGCGGCCACCACCAGATTGCGCACGAAGATGCGATAGGTGTCGGCGGACGTCGGCTTATCCCTCACGTCGATTATCGCCGGTCACGGCCGGCGGGCCCGAAATCGCAGTGGAGAATTCGGCGACGACCATGGCGACGACGGCGCGACCAGCGGCGTCGCGGCCGCCATCGTTCTGCTCAAAACCGGCCTTTTCGCCATTCTCGACCTCTCTTTTGCACGACACCGAGCTGCGCTTGTCGCCTTTTGCCATACTTTAGACGCTTGCCGCCGCCCCGCCAATCGACACCGGCACATCAATTTGCGTCCGGGACGCGACCTTCAGGGTCGCGACGGGGTTATTATCGGACAAACGCCCAGTTCCCGCATGGATGCACCCCGCGCACTTCTTTCCACCGAGCTTGAGGACGGCCTGCCGCACCCGCGACGGTTCTGGGCCGTCGTCACGATCGGCATCGCGGTCGCGATGTCGATTCTCGATGCCAGCATCGCCAATGTCGCGCTGCCGACCATCGCCGAGAACCTGAACGCCAGCCCGGCGGCGTCGATCTGGGTCATCAACGCCTATCAGCTCGCGATCATGATCCTGCTGCTGCCGCTGGCATCGCTCGGCGATATCTACGGCTACCGTCGCGTCTATGTCGTCGGGCTTATCGTTTTCACCATGGCCTCGCTGCTCTGCGCGACGTCGGCCACGCTGCCGATGCTGGCGAGCCTGCGTGCCGTCCAGGGAGCGGGTGCGGCCGGGCTGATGAGCGTCAATGCTGCGCTCATTCGCTTCACCTATCCGCGCCTGTCGCTCGGCCGCGGCATCGGCATCAACGCCTTTATCATCGCCACCTCCTCGGCGGCGGGGCCGACCGTCGCCGCCGGCATCCTCGCGATCGCGCAGTGGCAGTGGCTGTTCCTCGTCAATGTGCCGTTGGGCATCACGGCGCTGGCGCTCGGCATCAAATACCTGCCCGCCAACCGACGCTCGCCGCACCGTTTCGATTTCTGGAGCGCCATCCTCAATGCCCTCGCCTTCGGGCTGCTCATCGTCTGCATCGACGGGCTTGGACATGGCGAGAACGGGCGGTTCGTCGCCGCGGTGTTCGTCGTGGCGCTGCTGTTCGGTGCGCTGTTCGTCTGGCGCCAAACGGTTATTCCGTTTCCGATGTTGCCGGTCGGCCTCTTCGCGCGACCGATCTTCTCGCTGTCGGTGCTGACCTCGATCGGCTCCTTCATCGCCCAGAGCATGGCGCTGGTCTCGCTACCGTTCTATTTCGAGCACGCACTCGGCTTGTCGCAGGTGCAGACCGGGCTTCTGATCACGCCCTGGCCGCTTACCATCGCGGTCGTCGCCCCCATCGCCGGCCGGCTCGCGGACCGTTATCCAGCCGGCATTCTCGGCGGCATCGGCCTCGCCGTCATGGCGATCGGCCTGGCGCTGGTCGCGTTCCTGCCGGCGCATCCCAGCATGACAGACGTCGCCTGGCGCATGACGATCTGCGGCTTCGGCTTCGGCGCGTTCCAGTCGCCCAACAACCGCGCCATCCTCGCCAATGCGCCGCGCGAGCGTAGCGCCGGCGCCGGTGCCATCATCTCGACAGCGCGGCTCCTGGGTCAGACCACCGGCACGGCGATGGTATCGCTGATCTTCGGCCTCGGCGCCGCAAGCGCGGCCGCGGCATCGCATGCCGAATCCACTTCTATCCTGGTCGGCGCCGGCTTCGCCGCCGCCGCCGCAATCATCAGCAGCCTGCGCCTGATGCAGCGCTAGCATAGCGTTTTCATCAGACCTTTCCGGCCGGCCGTCATCAAACCGTCATGTCGTTTTGATAGCTCGTCAGGGCTGCAACCGCAGTGCCGCCCCGCTATTCTCCGCTGGATGATCGTGAACGCATTCATTTCGATTTGCGCCGGCCTCGGCCTCTTCTTCATCGGGGTCAAGGGCATCGGCGCCAATATGGGCCAGATGGCCGGCCGCAGCTTGCGGCGCTGGGTCGCGCGCTCGACCGGCCAGCCGGTGCTGGCCGCCGCCGTCGGCCTGGCGGCGGGTGCTCTGACGCAAAGCACCAATGCCGTGACGGTGATCCTGATCAGCCTGGCCAAGGCCGACCTGATCACCGCCGTCGAGGCAGCGCCCATCCTGGCGTGGTCCAATGTCGGCACCTCGGTGCTGGTGATGCTCGCCGCGGTCGACATCCATCTCTTCGTGCTGGGGCTGATCGCGCTCGCCGGGCTTTGCTTTTATTTCAATCTCGACCGCTCGCCACGGTGGCGCCCGATTGTATCGACTCTGTTCGCCCTCGGCATGCTGTTCCTCGGCCTCGAGATGATGCGCGGCGGCTCGCACGACGTGCACGCGTTGGGCTGGGCGACCGAAATGCTCGCGGCCTCGACGCGATACACCGTGACGGCGCTGCTCGCCGGCGCCGCATTCGCCATGCTGGTGCAATCCTCGGCCACCGTGGCGGTCATGGCCATCGCCATGACCGCGGCCGGGCTGCTGACGCCGACGCAGGCCGCCCTGGTGATCTTCGGCGCCAGCGTCGGCTCGGGCATTGCCACCTATTTCATCGGCTTCCGGATTTCCGGTCTGCCGCGCCAGCTCGCGGCCTATCAGGCCTTTTTCAAGATCGTCGGTGTCATGCTGCTGCTGCCGCTCTTCCTGTTCGAGCAAACCAGCGGCCTGCCGTTCTTGATGCACTGGTCGGGCGGCATCGGCGTCGATACGGGCCATCAGGTCGCCGCGGTCTACGTCGCCTGTCAGATCGCAGCGGTGGTCGCGCAAATTCTTTTCACGCGACCATTGAAGCCGGTGCTCGACCGGCTGATGCCGCCCTCGGTCGAGGAAAATCTAGCCAAGCCGCGGTACCTGTATGAACAGGCGGTGGACGAGCCGGAATCGGCACTCGGGCTCGTCGACAAGGAGCAGGCCCGGCTGTTCGCCTTGACGCCGCTCTATCTCGGCATCGCCGACCAGTTGCCGCCGGCCGAACGCGGACTTCAGCGCGCGGCCGTCATTGGCGTCGCAACGGCGCTTGCGGGTGCCATCGCCGCCTTCCTCGACGATCTGGCGGACAGCGCGGCGAGCCGCGACCTCCTCGAGCGCGCCGCCGACCGGCGCGGCTGCAACGCCCTGCTGCGGTCGATCCATGAATCGCTCGACGAGGCGGGCGAGGAGCTGGCACGGCCCTTCGAGGCCGAAGCGATGCGTTCGCTGGCGCAGAACATTGGCGAGGGTTTAGGCGCGCTATTGCTGACGGCCGACGAGGCGGTGCGCAGCCGGAGTCCGGACGATCTCGTGTTGCTGCGCCGGCTCACCGCCGACCGCGAAAGTCTTGTCGATGCCCTGCGCCGTCGCGTCATGGCCGCGGATCGCGGGCTTTCTGCCGCGGACCAGGCGCATCTCTATGCCCTCACCAGCCTGCTCGAACGCGTGGTCTGGCTATTGCGGCGTTACGGCGGCCTGGTCGCGGCGCAGGTCGAGCGCGAAACAGAGCAAACCGAGGCCGTGCCCCTTGCCGCGGCGGTCGCCGACGCGTCTGCCGCAATACCGCCGGCGTCGGCTTCTCAGTGCGCGGTGCCGGGTCGCGGGGTTGATTTCGCCCAGTAGTCGGGCGCGGCCTTGGTTTGCGCCAGCTTGGCCGCGTCCTCGAAGCCCGGCGCCATCGAGGCATCGGTCCCGGTCAGCACCTGGTGGTGGTCGATGTTGAGGAGACGCAGCCAACTCTGCTGGCCCAGCGTCAGCCCGATCATGCAGCCCAGCTCCACCAACTCCTTCTCGCTGAACTGACCGTGCAGCCGGTCCCAGAACGTATCGTCCGTCGTCAGATGCCAGGTGATCGCCTCGGCATAGGCCAGCGCCGCCTTCTGACGCTCGGTGTATTTAACCGATTTCTCGAAGTTCAGCAGGTCCATCACATGATCCTCGATCACCGCGCCAGCCCTCGCCGCCTTCACCGAGCGCTGGTTGCCGCAATATTCGCACTGCACCGAACGCGAGACGTAAAGCCGGCACAGCTCCTTCAGCGAATGATCGAGAACCCCGTTGCGGAAGATGTCGCGCCAGGAATTGGCGAAGAACCAGAAACACGCCGGGACATGCGCCCGCACCGCCGAGCTCTCAGGCCGCGGCGTGCCCTCCCGCTGGCAGCGCTCCATCTCCGCCCGCATCTCCGGCGTCATATCCTTCAGGTCCACGTAACTGATCCGCTGTTTCGCCATCAAACCCTCCGTTGCCGCGCGCTATCCGGTCGCCGCGCAAACCCGGTTATTGGCATAGCAAAAGGCCGCCGCGCCCGCCAGCGGCTGTGCAGGAGCGTTGTGGGCAGCGTGGGCAGGCGCCCCACGCGGTTACTCGGAGGACGATTGGCGGGGCGTCGCCGGCGCTCCTATACTGACGCGCAGCAACCGGCGCCGAATGGCGCGGCTATGGGAGAGAAACGACATGACAAGGATCAATCGCCGCAAATTTCTTGCCGGCACGGCAGCCATTGCCGGCGCCGCGAGCTTGCCGCTGCCCGCCTATGCGCAGCAGAAGCCGATCAAGATCGGCTTGATGACCGTAAAGACCGGTGGTCTGGCCGCCGGCGGCCTTCACCTCGAGGAAGGCATCACCTGCTTCCTCAAGGAAAAGAATTTCAGCCTCGCCGGCCGCAAGGTCGAGCTTGTCGTCGCCGACACCGGCGGCAATCCAGCCGGCGCCAAGACCAAGGCGATCGAGTTGGTCGAGCGCGACAAGGTCGATTTGATCATGGGACCGCTTGCCGCCTTCGAGTGGCTCGCCATCCAGGACTATCTCGGCCAAAACAAGATGCCGACCTTGGGTTTCGGCGGCGCCGAGGATCTGACGCAGCGCCACACCAACCCCTACCAGGTGCGGACCTCGGACAGCTCGGCGCAATGCCTCTATCCGCTGGCGGATTACGCCTACAAGGAAATGAACCTGAAGCGTGCCCTCACCGCCGGGGATGATTTTGCTTTCGGCTACGAGCAGGTCGGCGGCTTCCAAAAGGCGTTCGAGGAGGATGGCGGCCGCGTCGTCAACAAGCTGTGGTCGCCGTTCAACACGCCCGACTACACGCCCTATCTCGCGCAGATCGATCCGAACCAGGCGGATGTCGTCGTGCTGGTCTACGCCGGCGCCAACCCGATCAAGTTCATCAAGCAATATCGCGACCAGGGCATCAAGCTGCCGCTGCTTGGCGGCTCAACCGTCGCCGACGACAGCATCCTGCAGAATTTCGGCGACGAGGCGATCGGGGTCATCAATTCGATCCCTTACACCCTTGACCTGGAGAGCGAGTCCAACAAGCGCTTCATCGCCGCGATGCGCAAATACAGCGGCGCGGACGCGCCCATCGGGTTCTACGCCGCCGCCCTCTATGTCGACGGCCAGATCCTCGAAGCGGCGCTCAAGAAGACCGGCGGCAAGGTCGACGACCGCGACGTGCTGGTGAAGGCGATCAAGGGCGTATCGCTGACCGACACGCCGCGCGGCCCGGTCAAGTTCGACGAATACGGCAATTTGACCTTCACGGTCTATATCCGCCGCATCGACAAGAAGAACGGCAAGCTCGTCAACACGACGATCAAGACCTACCCGCAGGTCAGCCAGTTCTGGCACTACGATCCCAAGAAGTTCCTCGAGCAGCCGGTCTTCTCGCGCGACTATCCGCCGCTCAAGACCTGAGGCGTCCCGCCTATTCGCGTCGGCGGTCGCCGAATTCCTCGAAGGCCGCGGCGTGTTCGATCATGCCCTTGTCCAGCAGCGCGCGCATGAGGTTGTCGCCGAGCCGGCCGGCGCCGACCAGCGCCGCCGGCGGCGCGTCGATGATCGCGGCCAGCAAGCCGGCGCGAATTTCGGGCTTCGCCGCGTCGAAGATTTCGCGGCATTTGACGATCGACAAATCGGCCGCCTGGTCCGCGTCGCCGGCCTCGGCCAGGGTTCGCGCGGCAATCGTGAAAGCCGCGTAGTCAAGCATGCCGGGCTTCAGCCGCTCGATTTTCGCGAGCATCTGTTCCGCCGCCGCGCGATCGACCTTGGCCGGAAGCGCGCTATAAAGCCGCCCTTGTTTCACCCGCGCGTAGAGCGAACCTTTTTTGCTGTCCAGCCGGGCAGCCCATTCCGCCTCGGTCAGCAACGCGGATTCGGGAAACTCGGTTTCGGCACCGCTCTCGGCGGAGCAATAGACGACGCCGCCATCGACTTCGTCGACGATGTAACTGCGCCCGTTCTGCGTATAAGCAATCGCGCCGCGATGAAATTTGGATGCCATCGAAATTCCTCCCCCTCAGCTCAGCCAGCCGCCGTGAAAGCCGGCGCGCCGCAAGCCGGTCATCAGGTAGGGACAGTTTCGCATCAGCGACCACAAAAAACCTGTTCGATGGTTTTCAATCATCAGAACCGTCGGGCCCTCGTTGATGCCGAAGTGGTAAGGCGATACCCAACCCGCCTTGCGCGGCGGCACGACAGGAAAGGTTGGATTGAAGGACGCCTTGAAGCCGTAGGGGTTGGCTTCGTGCAGTCTCATCCGACTGAAGTTTTCAACGGTCGGCAGGACGATTTCCGGCGCAAACGGCAATGAGGCGACGACCGCCCAGGGCGACAGCGTTCCATCGTCGGGACCGAAGGGGACGCCCCGGGCTAAGTAATCGAAAAACCGGCGATCAACGCCTTTGATCCTACTCGTCGTGTCGCCCGGCCCATCGCTGGCGGTGATGCCCCAGCACAATTCGCCATACTGCTCGAACCCAAGCGGATTGCGGATCGCGTAGCGCTGTTGAAGCAGCGTGTTGCGGCGGCTGTTCTCGAAATAATCGCAGTCATGCGCGCGCATGAAGAAATCGGCGATGCCCCGGAAATCCACCCATAAATGCGACAGCTGGTGAATGAACAAGGGACCGGCATGAAGGAGCTCGATGCCGTCGACGTCCTTCCACTCATAGGTCGATGCCCAGGCAGCGTAGCATTCCGGCGGCAAGGGATGGCTCGGCGAGCCCAAGCCCAGGATATAAAGAATCAACGCCTCGTCGTAGCCCTCCCAATGCCACGGAAGAAACCCGCTCTCCGGCTTCCAGCCGTGGCAAACCGTCTGGCCTTGGGCCAGCATCCAGCGCCAATCGACGCGGCGATAAAGCGCGTCCGCGAGCCGGCGGATTTCGTCTTCTTCCGGGGTCGCGTTCTGGAAATATGTCGCCGCGGTCAACACGCCGGCGATCAGGATCGCGGTATCGACGCTGGAGAGCTCGCACTGCCAGGCACGGCGACCCGATTTCATGTCCAGAAAGTGATAATAAAATCCCTTATAGCCGGTGGCGTTGGGCGCGGCGCTTTGTTCGCTCGCGGCAAGGAAACGCAAGATGATGAGCGTGCGTTGAATCGCCTGTGCCCGCGACAGAAAATGACGCTCGACCCCGATGGGATAGGCGGTCAGCGCCATGCCGATTGCGGCGATGCTCGCGGGCCAATCCTCCCGCGTCTTGTCCCGCACCAGGCCGTTCGCCGGATCCGCTTCGTGCAGAAAATAGCCGAAAGAATCCCGCTGCAGGCGGTCCAATAACTGGTCTTGTTGCGCCGTTGCCGACGTGGCACGACCGGTTGTCACGAATCCCACTCGATACGCAGCAGGGCGACCGATTGCTGGGGAAGATCGACGGCGATGACGGTCGTGCCATTCTCTTCTTGGAAGGGACAGGGACGTATCACCGGCACCGAGGCCGCCATGATGGCGTCGCGCTGCGCCGGGCTCAGATATTCGGGTTCGCCCAGCGCCTGCCAGGCACGCAGCGGATTGGCGTTGTCGGCGTCGACGCGCGTTATCGATACCGCGCGCGGCGGCTTGCATCCGCCATGCAACAGAAGCAGCCGTACCGCCTCGTCGGCGATCGCATGTCGCGGCATCGCCTGATTGACCAACAAGGCTCGGGTCGCGTTGTCCCGCCGGTCGCGATCCTGGCCGACCCAGATCGAGACGGTCTCGTGCGAGCCCTCGACCGCGATCTGCTCGTCGCCCAGGCCGCGCATCATCTGGAAGGCGCGATAGATCGGCTTCGGAATGCCGTAGAGATTAAGCAGGCCGAATCCGCCATGGAACGGCACGCTGGGAAAATAATTTTCCTCGAAGATGTCGGAGAAGGTCCAATAGCTGTAAGCATCGACGATCGAATCCACGCTCATGCAGATTTTCACCGCGTAGGCCGCCGCGAAGGACTGATCGTGCAGCGGATCGCGCGGATTCGACGTGATATTCCATTCCGAATAGTAGAGCGGCCGCTGACCCGCCTGGGCGCGCGCTTCGAGCGCCCGCAGGCGCATGACGTCCTTCGGGGCATGCTCCAGCTGCGTGATCGTATCGGCGCCGATCTCGCCGAAGGCATCGGTCGGGTAGTAATGCGTGCTGACGAAATCCGCCGGCGCGCCGCTCGTCTTGCAGAAATCCAGGAATTCCGGAAGCCAGGCATTTTCCGCCGTGGCGGGGCCGCCGACCGGCAGGCTGGCGGAGACGCTCTTAATCGCCGCCGCCGTCGTTCGATATAGCTTGAAATAATCGTCCCGGCTTCCCGTCCAGAAGGCTGCGAGATTCGGCTCGTTCCACACCTCGAAGCGCCACTGCGCCACTTCGGCGACGCCGTAACGCTCCACCCAGTGCGCCGCCAGCTTGCGCATGAGCGTGCCCCACTGGTCGTAGTCCTTGGGCGGCGTGACGTTTCCGCGATAATGAAAGACCGTCGTGCCGCCCGACGACAGGGTCGCGGGCATGAACGACAGCTCGACGAAGGGCTTCATGTCGATCGACAGCAGGAAATCGAAAATCCGATCGATATTGAAGAACGAATAAAGGAGCGCGTCGCTCTGACAGATCAGCGTTCCCATGTCGTCGCACAGCAACCCGTGAAACCGCACATAGCGGAATCCGAGATCATCCCGCGCCTGCTTCAGTTGATTTTGCCAATCGGCCCGCAGCGCGAGCGGCGCATGGCCGCTCCCGACCGTGTCCCGCCACGGATGGCGCAACGGCGACGGCGACGCGTTCAGGTCGCAGCGGAAATCGATCGACACCTGATCCTCATGGAGACGGCTAGCCCGCCGGTCGCGAGCGACCTACTGGCCTCTTTTGGGGCCCTTCGGCGCTTGATCGGCAAATCGGCCATGCTGGCCTCCGCCGCGCTGACCCGCCTCCTTGCGTTGATGAGCGTCATCCTGCGCGTGACCATGCGGGGATTCCGCCTGATGCGCCGCATGTTCGTGATCGCTCGACTGGAAGTGCTTGAGTTGCTTTACGCCCTTGCGTGTCGTCGCCATGATGCCTCCGATGGTCGCGGATCAGTGATACGCGCCGAAGATGAACAGCGCGATCGCAACCGCGAGCACGAGTCCGGCCAATAAAATGCCAATAGTGAAATTCTGAACGCGTTGCGGCGTGATCATGTCGCCGCCGCCAAAATTCCTGACGGCGGTTCGGCCTCGCTTTTCCGCCATTTGCGCTGCCAGCTCTTGGCGCGTGCGGTCGCGGTCGCGATCTGCGCGGGCATCATCAGCGCACAAATCCGCGCGTAGCCGGTCTGCGCCCTTTGATGATGATGGCCGTTCAGGCTCGTCAGCGCCACGGTGAACCACTTGCACGCTTTGATATAGTTCAGCGGCGTGTCCGGCCCCTCGGCGTAAAGTTCCGCCAGCCGCGTCTGGGCGCGCGGCAGCCCCTGCTCGGCCGCCCGCAACAGCCACTTCATGGCTTCCGCCCGATTGCTGGCGACGGCGTAACCGTTGGCGTCGGTGGGACTGACGGAATTGCCGTGATCGTCGACGCGGTTGTCGTACATGACACCGAGATTGTATTGGGCGTCGGGATCGCCCCGCGACGCGGCTAGGATCAGACGTTTCATATGATTCTCATTTGAATCCAGGTGAAGGCCGAGATCCGATCAGGAGCCGACAGACCGCAGACGCTGTTGCAACAATACACTGAATATTCGGACCAGCCCTGGCTTATCCGGCCAGACGGAATAATAAAACCGCTGTAATCCTTGAAATAGCCATCTTTCCGGCAAGGAAGACTTCAGTCCCTTAGCCAAATGCCTGCGGCGCAGCAACGATCGAATGAAAAAAGTGGCGGAGGGGATGGGATTCGAACCCACGATACGGTTTGACCCGTATAACGGTTTAGCAAACCGCCGCCTTCAGCCACTCGGCCACCCCTCCGCAATGAGTGGTGTCGTTTCACGGCGTATGCGAGAGCCGTTCTAAAGGCCGCATCCCGGGGTGTCAAACGGCACTTCCCCCCATTGGTTTACGGAAGTTTACCCTGCGGCATTCCGGCCGATTTTTCCGCGCATTCGATTCACCGCATTTTAATGATTGAAGCCCAATCATCGATGCAGTTTAGCGAGTGGAGGGAATCATGAGCCTGTCAAAGCGTTCCGTGGAAATGCTGCTCGACCTTGTCGAGATCAAGCTGAGCTACATGGATATCTCGGATCGCGAGGACGCGCGCGATCTGCAAATGCTCGAGCGCTGCCGCGAGGAGCTGTCGGCGCTGGAGCGCGGCGTGGAGAGCGTCACGTCCTTCGCGCGCGCCATGCGCCGCCCTGGTCGCCCGCGCGCCCTGACGGCCTGACTCGACCCCAGCTTCGCTGCAATATCGCGGCACCGACCGGGCCGATCCCGGACGGCGCCCCATTCCGACTCCCTTCGCACCCCCGATTCGACTCGTTCTCTCGACCCGCGCCGCGCCGGCGGCTTTGCGCTAAGATGCGTGCCGTAATATAGGCAACCCGACAGGCCCCGCGGATCCGCACATGCCGGCGAAGAATTCAGCCCCTGCCAACGGTGCGATCCATCCGGTGATCCTCTCCGGCGGGTCGGGCACGCGCCTATGGCCGATGTCGCGCGCCATGTATCCGAAGCAGCTTTTGCCGCTGGTCTCATCCGAGCATTCCCTGTTGCAGGAGGCGGCGCTCAGGGTTTCCGACAAGACGCGCTTCGCGGCGCCCCTCATCGTCTCCAACGACGAACACCGATTCATCGTCGCCGAGCAGCTCCGCCTCGCCGCGATCGAGCCGCATGCCATCCTGCTCGAGCCGATGGGGCGCAACACCGCGCCGGCCGCAGCCGTCGCGGCGCTGGCATTGGTGTCCGCCGGTCCCGACGCGTTGCTGCTGGTCATGCCGTCCGACCATGCGATTGCCGACGGCAAGGCGTTCCTGGTTGCGATCGAACGCGCCGCCAAAGCGGCGCGCAGCGGCCATCTCGTCACCTTCGGCATCAAGGCGGCGACGCCCGAGACCGGCTACGGCTACATCAAGCGCGGCAAGCCCTTGAACGGCTCGAACGACGCCTTCGACGTCGCCGCCTTTGTTGAGAAGCCGGATGCCAAGCGCGCCAAGCAATACGTCGCCGAGGGCACCTATTATTGGAACAGCGGCATCTTCCTGTTCCCGGCGGCGCTCTATCTTCAGGAGCTTGAGCGGCTGAAGCCGGCGACCCTCGCCGCCTGCTGCGCCTCCGTCGAGAAGGCGAAGCGCGATCTCGACTTCGTCCGCCTCGACAAGGACTCCTTCGGCCGGGCCGAGAATATCTCCATCGACTACGCCGTGATGGAAAACACGCCGCGGGCCGCGGTCGTTCCCACCGAGATGGGCTGGAGCGATGTCGGCACCTGGGACGCACTGTGGCGGATCGGCAAGAAGGATTCGGCCGGAAACGTCGTCAATGGCGACGTCATCGCCGAGGATTCGCGCAACAATCTGCTGCGCGCCGAAAGCGGGCTGCTCGCCGTGCTCGGCGTTGAGGATCTGGTGGTCGTCGTCACGCCGGACGCGGTGATGGTGTCAAAGCGCGACCGCGCGCAGGACATCAAGCAGCTCGTCGCCCGGCTGGAAAAGAGCGGCCGCAGCGAGCTCAAATCGCATCCCCTCGTCCACCGCCCCTGGGGCACCTATCGCTCGATCCATCACGGCGACCGCGTGCAGGTCAAGCACATCATGGTCAAGCCGGGCGGCAAGCTCAGCCTGCAGAAGCACCATCACCGCGCCGAGCATTGGGTGGTCGTACAGGGCACCGCCAAGGTGACGCACGGCAACGCCGAGACCATCCTCTATGAGGATCAGTCCACCTACATCCCGCTCGGCACGGCGCATCGCCTGGAGAACCCAGGCAAGATCGCGCTGCATCTGATCGAGGTTCAGTCCGGCAGCTATCTCGGCGAGGACGACATCGTCCGGCTCGAGGACACCTACGGCCGGATCGAGAAGAGCTAGGGCGCCAGCTTCTTCTTCAAGAGCTCGTTGAGCATTGCCGGATTCGCCTTGCCCTGGGTCGCCTTCATCACCTGGCCGACGAAATAACCCAGCAGCTTCTCCTTGCCGGCGCGGTATTCGGCGATCTTGCCAGGCTCCTGCGCCAGCACCGCGTCGATCGCCCGCTCGATCGCGCCGCTATCGGTGACCTGGCGCAACCCGCGCTCGTCGACGATCGCCTGCGCGCCCTTGCCGGTCTCCACCATGGCGGCGAAGACATCCTTGGCCAGCCGCCCCGACAGCGTGCCATCGGCGATCAGATCGATCAGCGTGCCGAGCTCGGTCGCCTTGACCGGCGATTCCGCGATGCTCTTGCCGAGTTTGTTGAGCGCGCCGAACAGCTCGACCGTCACCCAGTTGGAGGCAAGCTTGGGATCGCGGCCCCGGGCGACGGTTTCGAAATATTCGGCATCCGACTGCTCGCCGACCAGTACATCGGCGTCATAGGGCGACAGATGGTAGTCGCGGATGAAGCGCGCCTTCTTGGCGTCGGGCAGCTCGGGCAGGCCGGCGCGCAGCATCTCGACCCACGCCTTCTCCAGGACCAGCGGCAGCAAATCGGGATCGGGAAAATAGCGGTAATCATGCGCCTGCTCCTTGGAGCGCATCGGCCGGGTCTCGCCCCTGCCGGAATCGAAGAGCCGGGTCTCCTGCACGACCGTGCCGCCTTCCTCGATGAGTGCCACCTGGCGGCGCGCCTCGTAATCGATCGCCTGCATGACGAAGCGGACCGAGTTCACGTTCTTGATTTCGCAGCGCGTGCCGAGCGGCGCGCCGGGCTTGCGCACCGAGACGTTGCAGTCGAAGCGCAGCGAGCCCTCTTCCATGTTGCCGTCGCAGGTGCCGAGGTAGCGCAGGATCGAGCGCAGCTTGCGGACATAGGCGCCCGCCTCCTCCGCGCTGCGGATGTCGGGCTCGGAGACGATCTCCATCAGCGTGACGCCGGCGCGATTGAGATCGATATAGGTCTGCCTCGGGTGCTGGTCGTGCAGGCTCTTGCCGGCGTCCTGTTCCAGATGCAGGCGGGTGATGCCGATCTCGCGCGTCGCGCCGTCCGGCATGTCGAGGACGATCTTTCCCTTGCCGACCACCGGCTGCAAATATTGCGAGATCTGATAGCCCGCCGGCAGATCGGCGTAGAAATAATTCTTCCGATCGAACACCGAGACCAGATTGATCTGCGCGTCGAGCCCGAGGCCGGTCTTCACCGCCTGCTCGACACAATGCCGGTTGATCACCGGCAGCATGCCGGGAAAGCCGGCATCGACGGGCGAGACCTGGGTATTGGGTTCGGCGCCAAAGGCCGTGGCGGCGCCCGAGAACAGCTTGGCGTCGGAGATCGCCTGGGCGTGGGCCTCGATGCCGACGACCATCTCCCACTCGCCGGTGCGACCTTTCAGCAGCGCCGCCATCAGGTATTACCCGCGACAAAGGCCGGCTTGGCATCGAACTTTGCGGCCGCCTCGATCGCCGATCCGACGCGCAGCACCGTCTCCTCGTCGAAGGCCTTGCCGATGACCTGCAACCCCAGCGGCAGCCCGTCGGCTGACAAGCCGGCCGGCACGGAAATTCCCGGCAAGCCGGCGAGATTCACCGGCACGGTGAAGACGTCGTTGAGATACATGGCGATCGGATCGTCCATCTTCTCGCCGATGGCGAAGGCGGCCGAGGGCGCGGTCGGCGTCAGGATCGCATCGCAGCGCTTGAACGCCGCGTCGAAATCGCGCGCGATCAAATTCCGCACCTTCTGCGCCTTCAGATAATAGGCGTCGTAATAGCCGGCCGAGAGCACGTAGGTGCCGATCAGGACGCGGCGGCGGACCTCCACCCCGAAGCCTTGCCCGCGCGTGTTCTCGTACATTTCATCGAGCGTCTCGCCGGGTACGCGCAGGCCGAAGCGCACCCCGTCATAGCGCGCGAGGTTCGACGACGCCTCCGCCGGCGCGATGATGTAATAGGTCGCCAGGGCGTATTTGGTCATGGGCAGGCTGATCTCGACCGGCACGGCGCCCGCATCCTTGAGCCAATCGATGCCGCGCTGCCACAGCGCCTCGATCTCGGGCGGCATGCCGGCGATGCGGTATTCCTTCGGGATGCCTATCTTCGCGCCCTTGATCGGCTGCCCGACCGCCCTCTCGAAATCGGGCACGATCCTGTCGGCCGAGGTCGAATCCTTCGGATCGTGCCCCGCCATCGAGCGCAGCATGATCGCGGCGTCGCGCACGTCACGCGTCAGCGGTCCCGCCTGGTCGAGCGACGAGGCGAAGGCGACGATGCCCCAGCGCGAGCAGCGGCCGTAGGTCGGCTTGAGGCCGGTAACGCCGCAGAAGCTCGCCGGCTGGCGGATCGAGCCGCCGGTATCTGTGCCGGTCGCCGCCAGCGCCGCATGCGCAGCCACCGCCGCCGCCGAGCCGCCTGAGGATCCCCCCGGGACAAGCGGCCGGTTATCGCCGCGCCGCCGCCACGGGTTCTCGACATTGCCGTAGGCGCTGGTGACGTTGGCCGAGCCCATGGCGAATTCGTCGAGGTTGAGCTTGCCGAGCATGGCGGCGCCGTCGCGCCACAGTTGGCTGGTCACCGTCGATTCATAAGGCGGCTTGAAGCCCTTGAGGATTTTCGAGCCGGCGGTGGTCTCGACGCCCGCGGTGCAAAACAAATCCTTGATGGCGATGGGGATGCCGTCGAGCGGCAAGCCCGCGCCCTTGGCAAGCCGCGCATCGGATGCCTTGGCCGCGGCGCGCGCGCGCTCCGGCGTCTCCAGGAGATAGGCGTTCAGCGGTCGGGCCGCCGCGGCCGCCGATATATAGGCATCGGTCAATTCGCGGGCGGTGAAGTCCTTGCGCTTAAGGCCGTCGCGCGCCTGCGCGATGGTGAGGTCGGTCAGCCTCACTCGATCACCTTGGGCACGGCAAAGAAGCCGTGCGCCGCCTCCGGTGCGTTGGCGAGGATCGCATCGCGGCAATTGCCGTCGGTCACCTTGTCCGCCCGCATCGGCAGCGTCATATGCGCGACGCTGGCCATGGGCGCGACGCCGTCGGTCGGAATCTCATTGAGCTGCTCGATCCAGGTCAGGATCTTGGAGAGCTCGCCGGCGAGCCCTGCCAGCTCGGCCTCGGGCACCTTGATGCGCGCCAGGGTGGCGATCCGCGCCACGGTGGCCTTGTCGAGCGCCATAGGCTAGTTCTCTCCTCGAAATCCGCTTCGCGGTACTACCACCCGACATGCCGATCTGCAACCCGACCGACCTCAAGGCGCAGCTCAAAGCCGGCACGCGGCTCCTGAGCCTCGACGTCGGCACCAAGACCATCGGCCTGGCGCTGTCCGACACGCGTCTCGTCGTCGCGACTCCGCTCGCCACCATCCGCCGCACGCGCTTTCGCGACGACCTGAAAAGCCTCCAGCAGGACATCGCAAAGCACGGTGTCGGCGGCTTCGTCGTCGGCTTGCCGCTGGCGCTCGACGGCAGCGAGGGACCGCGCGTCCAGGGCGTCCGGCAATTCGCCAACAACCTGCTGGCGGAGCTCGACCTGCCCTTGGCATTTTGGGACGAGCGGATGTCCACCGCCGCGGTCGAGCGCCAGATGATCGAGGCGGACATCTCGCGCCGGCGGCGCAGCGAGATCGTCGATAGCGCCGCCGCCGCCTATATTCTCCAGGGGCTGCTGGACCGGATTGCCCAGACCTGATTTTTTCGGAATCGATGCTTCCGAATCGGGCATTTTGCCTTTTTAGCTGTGCAAAAGAGCGAGTTCCCGATTGTGACCCTGCCCGCGATGCGCGAAAACTAAGCAAATATTGCCGCTCTTCGCGCGAGTTCGAAACGGGGGAAAAATGCAGATCGATACGGGGAATACCGCCTGGGTGCTGGTCGCTTCGGCGCTCGTCATGTTCATGACGCTGCCCGGGCTGGCGCTGTTCTATGGCGGGCTGGTGCGGTCGCGCAACGTGCTCTCCGTCCTCATGCATTGCTTCGCCATCTGCAGCCTGGTTTCGCTGATCTGGCTGCTGTTCGGCTACAGCCTGGTGTTCAGCGAGGGCAATGCGCTGATCGGCGGCTTCGGCAAGTCGTTTCTCGTCGGACTCGCCGGAAACGTGATGCCCACCCGCATTCCGGAATATGTCTTCGTGCTGTTCCAGATGACCTTCGCCATCATCACGCCGGCGCTCATCATCGGCGCCTTTCCCGAACGCGCGCGTTTCAGCTTCGTCGTCGCCTTCACTTTGCTGTGGACGGTGGTCGTCTATCTACCGATCGCGCATTGGGTCTGGGGCGGCGGCTGGCTGGCGCAGCGCGGCGTCATCGACTTCGCCGGCGGCATCGTCGTCCACACGACCGCTGGCGTCTCGGCGCTGGTCGCGGCGATCATGATCGGCGCGCGGCGCGGCTTTCCCCACGGCCTCGTACCGCCGCACAGCCCGGGCATGACTATGGCCGGCGCGGGCATGCTGTGGTTCGGCTGGTTCGGCTTCAACGGCGGCAGCGCGCTCGCGGCCAACGGCGTGGCGGCCTCGGCGATCCTGGCGACGCATTTCGCGGCGGCGGCGGCGGCCGTGACCTGGATGGCGGCCGAGTGGCTGCGCGTCGGCAAGCCGACTTCGGTCGGCTTGGTCACCGGCTCGGTCGCCGGCCTCGCGACGATCACGCCGGCCTCGGGCTTTGTCGGACCGATGGGCGCGCTGGCGATCGGCGTTGCGGCGGGCCTCGTTTGTTTTCAGGCCACCGGTTTCGTCAAGCGGCGTCTCAAGATCGACGACTCCCTCGACGTCTTCGCCGTGCACGGCGTCGGCGGCATGCTCGGCACGATGCTCGCCGCGATCTTCGCCCTGCCCGCGCTCGGCGGCGTAGGCTATGCCGCCGGCATGACCATGGGCAGCCAGCTGGCCGCGCAAGCCACTGGCATCGCGGCGGCGGCGGCCTGGTCGATCGTCGCGACATTCGTGCTCATCAAGCTGCTGCGCCTGGTGACCGGCTTGCGGGTCAGCGCCGAAGAGGAAAGCGACGGGCTCGACCTCGCCACCCATGGCGAACGCGCCTACGACCACGGCTGATCGCGTGGGCGGCGGAGAGCCACCTTGCCCACGAGGGCTTCCATACTTATAGTCCCGGCTTTAATGGACTCCGGCTCCGCGAACAACCCGTTTCCCCATCGGCATCTGTTGGGAATCGAGGGGCTTTCCCCCGACCAGATCACCTATCTGCTCGACCGTGCCGACAGCTATGTCGAGCAAAGCCGCCAAGCCGACAAGAAGCAGTCGCTGCTGCGCGGCCGCACCATCATCAATCTGTTCTTCGAGAATTCGACGCGCACGCGCACCTCCTTCGAGCTCGCCGGCAAGCGGCTCGGCGGCGACGTCATCAACATGCAGGCGCAAGCGAGCTCGATCAAAAAGGGCGAGACGCTGATCGATACGGCGATGACGCTGAACGCCATGCATCCGGACGTGCTGGTCGTGCGCCACCCGGATTCTGGCGCGGTGCAGCTCCTCTCCGAGAAGGTCGATTGCGCCGTCATCAACGCCGGCGACGGCAGCCACGAGCATCCGACCCAGGCGCTGCTCGACGCCGTCACCATCCGCCGCCGCAAGGGCCGCCTGCAAGGGCTGAGCGTTGCCATCTGCGGCGATATTCTGCACAGCCGCGTCGCGCGCTCGAACATCCAGCTCCTCAATATCATGGGCGCGCATGTTCGCGTCGTGGCACCCCGCACGCTCCTGCCTGCCGCGATCGAGCGTCTCGGCGTCGAGGTCTTTCTCGACATGGCCAAGGGCTTGGAAGGCGTCGACATCGTCATGATGCTGCGGCTGCAGACCGAGCGCATGCATGGCAGCTTCGTGCCCTCGACCCGCGAATATTTCCGCTTCTACGGTCTCGATTACGCGAAGCTCGCCGCCGCCAAGGACGATGCGCTGATCATGCATCCGGGCCCGATGAATCGCGGCGTCGAGATCGACACCGAAGTCGCCGACGACATCGACCGCAGCGCCATCCGCCAGCAGGTCGAGATGGGCGTGGCCGTGCGCATGGCCTGCCTCGAAGCCTTGAGCCGCGAGACCCGTGCTGCGGCCGCGACGCCATGACCCAGTGCACCCTCTTCACCAACGCCCGGCTGCTCGATCCGGCGAGCGGCCTCGACCGCGCCGGCGAATTGCTGGTCGAGGACGGCGTAATCGCGGCGCTCGGGCCCAATCTGGGGCGCGACGGCGTCGGCGCCGACACCCGCACCGTCGATTGCGCCGGAGGCTGCCTGGCGCCGGGGCTGGTCGATATGCGCGTGCAGCTGCGCGAACCCGGCAACGAGCATCAGGAAACGCTGGCCAGCGGCGCCGCGGCGGCGGCGGCCGGCGGCGTCACCACCATGGCGATGCTGCCCAACACGGCGCCGGTGATCGACGATCACGCGCTGGTCGAATTCGTGGCACGGCGGTCGCGCGACATCGGCCTCGCCAACATCCGGACCTACGCCGCGGCAACCAAGGGCCTCAAGGGAAGCGAGTTGACCGAGTTCGGGCTCCTCGCCGAAGCGGGTGCCGTTGCCTTCACCGACGGGCTACACGCGATCGCCGACGCGCTGGTGATGCGGCGAGCGCTTTCCTACGCCAGCACCTTCGACCTGCTGCTGGTGCAGCACCCCGAGGAGCCGAGCCTGGGATCAGGCGGCGCGATGACCGAGGGCGAGATCGCGACGCGACTCGGCCTTGCCGGCATTACGCCCGCCGCCGAAATCATCATGGTCGAGCGCGACCTGCGCCTGGTCGAGATCACCGGCAGCCGCTATCACGTCGCCCACGTCTCGACCGCCGGCGCCATCGACGCCATCCGCCGCGCCAAGGCGCGCGGCCTTGCGGTGACATGCGATACCGCGCCGCATTATTTCGCTCTCAACGAGACCGCCGTCGGCGAATACCGCACCTTCGCCAAGGTATCGCCGCCGTTGCGCAATGAGAGCGATCGCCGCGCCGTGATCGACGGCCTGAAGGACGGCACCATCGACGCGATCGCCAGCGATCATGCGCCGCAAGACCAGGAATCGAAGCGCCTACCCTTCGCCTCGGCCGAGCCGGGCATCGTCGGGCTGGAGACGCTGCTGCCGCTGTCGCTCGAGCTCTATCACGACGGCCACCTCACCTTGCTCCAGGTGCTGCGCGCGCTTGCGCAGCGCCCGGCGGAAATTCTCCGCCTGCCCGCCGGCGCGCTGAAGCCCGGCGCCGCCGCCGATTTCGCGATTTTCGATCTCGAACGGCCGTGGCGCATCGACGCCGCAGCGCTCCACTCGAAGTGCAAGAACGCGCCCTATGACGGCCGACCGGTGCAGGGGCGGCTGACGCGAACCGTGCTCGCCGGCCGCACCGTCTTCGGCGCCGAAACCTGATCCGCGCCATGGCATCGATCTGGCCGTTCGTGCTGTGCGGCACGCTTGCCTATCTGCTGGGCTCGATCCCCTTCGGCCTGCTCCTCACCAAGCTTTTCCGCGCCGGCGATCTGCGGGAGATCGGCTCGGGCAATATCGGCGCGACCAACGTACTGCGCACGGGCCACAAAGGTCTTGCCGCGTCGACGTTGGCCCTCGATTGGGGCAAGGGCGCGCTGGCCGTCGGACTGGCGGGGCTCTACGGCCCCGATTTCGCGGCGGTGGCGGCGCTCTGCGTCGTGCTCGGGCATCTGTTCCCCGTCTGGCTCCGCTTCGACGGCGGCAAGGGTGTCGCGACCGGAGGCGGCGCGATGCTGGCGCTTTTCTGGCCGGTCGGCATCGCTGTGATCGTCACCTGGGCCGTGGTGGCGCTGATCTCGCGCTATTCGTCGCTGGCGGCTCTCTGCGCCGCCGCCTCCGCGCCGCTGTGGGCCCTGTTGTTCGGCGGCGACGGCCAGACCGTCGCGATCTTCGGCGCGCTCGCAGTGCTGATCATTGCACGACACCATGCCAACATCCGCCGCCTGCTCGCCGGCGAGGAAACCAAGATCAAGCTCGGCAAACGCGGATGAGCGCGGCGAAGCGGCAGCTCTCGGCGGCCGAACGGCTCGACTGGCTGCGCCTGATTCGGAGCGAGAATGTCGGGCCGGTCACCTTCTATCAGCTGCTCGACCACTTCGGCTCGCCGCGCGACGCGCTTGCCGCCCTGCCCGATTTTGCCCGCAAAGGCGGCCGGGCGCGACCGCTGAAGATCTGCGCCAAGGACATCGCCGAGCGCGAGTTGGAGGCCCTGCAGCGAATCGGCGGCCGCCTCGTCGCCTGGGGCGAGCCGGAATATCCGCCGGCGCTGGCGAGTGTCGAGGATGCACCGCCCGTGCTGTCGATGATCGGTCAGCCACAGCTCGTCGGCCGCCATGCCGTCGCCATCGTCGGCGCGCGCAACGCCTCTGCCAACGGCCGACGCCTGGCGCGCGACCTCGCCGCGGCCCTGGGCGAGCACGGTTTGCTGGTGGTATCGGGCCTGGCGCGCGGCATCGACGCGGCGGCGCATCAGGGATCGCTCGCCACCGGCACGCTCGCGGTGCTCGCCGGCGGCGTCGACCAGATCTATCCGGAAGAGAACCGCGCCCTCCACGAGCAGATCGCGGAACGGGGATTGCTCGTCGCCGAGGTGCCGGTGGGCACCGAACCGCAGGCCCGCCATTTCCCGCGTCGCAACCGGATCATTTCGGGTGCGTCACGGGGCGTGCTGGTGGTCGAGGCCGCGGAAAAATCCGGCTCGCTTATCACCGCGCGCTTCGCGCTCGAACAGGGGCGCGAGGTCTTCGCCGTGCCGGGCTCGCCTCTCGACCCGCGCTCCAAGGGAACCAACCGCCTGCTTCGCGAGGGTGCAACGCTGGTGGAAACCGTCGACGACATCCTGCGCGAGCTGCAGCCGCAGCTCCAGCGGCAGCTCGCCGAGCCGCCGCGCGAGCAATTTTCGGCGCCGCCGGTCGCGAAAATCGCCGAGCCGGAGATCGACGCGGCACGCCGGGCGGTGCTCGAATTGCTCTCTCCCTCACCCTTGGCGGTTGACGAACTCGTCCGGCAGTGCCAATTCTCCCCGCCCATCGTGCTGACTGTCATCCTGGAACTTGAGCTTGCGGGCCGAGTCGAGCGGCAACCAGGAAATACGTTAACCTTGCTTTAACCATAACCGTTCCTATGTACGGCCTCTGAGACCACTTTCCGGCGCCACCATGAATGTCGTCATCGTCGAATCGCCTGCGAAGGCGAAGACCATCAACAAATATCTCGGCAAGGACTACACCGTCCTCGCGAGCTACGGACATGTGCGCGATCTGCCGCCGAAAGATGGTTCGGTGCGGCCCGACGAAGATTTCGCCATGTCATGGCAGGTCGCCGAGCGCGCCGACAAGCGGCTCAAGGAAATCCAGAACGCCGTCAAGGGCGCGACCCATCTTTATCTCGCCACCGACCCGGATCGCGAAGGCGAGGCGATCTCGTGGCATGTGCAGGAAATTCTGCGCCAGCGCAAGGCGCTGGGCGGCGTCGACGTCAAGCGCGTGGTCTTCAACGAAGTCACCAAATCCGCCGTGCAGGAGGCATTCCGCCATCCGCGCGAGCTCGACCGCGAGTTGATCGACGCCTATCTCGCGCGCCGCGCGCTCGATTACTTGGTCGGCTTCACGCTGTCGCCGGTGCTATGGCGTAAGTTGCCGGGCAGCCGTTCGGCCGGGCGCGTCCAGTCGGTCGCGCTGCGCATCATCTGCGAACGGGAATCCGAGATCGAAGCCTTCAAGCCGCAGGAATACTGGTCGGTCGAGGTCGAGTTCACCACCGCCGCGGGCGAGCGCATCGTTACCCGCCTCACCCATCTCAACGGCAAGCGGCTCGACAAATTCGACCTCGGCAACGAGGCGCAGGCCCGCGCCGCGGCGGAATCCATCCAGAAGAATGTCGATTACCTCGTCGCCGCGGTCGAGAAGAAGCAGATCCGGCGCAACCCGCTGCCGCCCTTCATTACCTCGACTCTGCAGCAGGAGGCCTCGCGCAAGCTCGGCCTCGGCGCCTCGCGCACCATGCGCACGGCACAGCGCCTCTATGAAGGCATCGACATCGGCGGCGAGACCGTCGGTCTCATCACCTATATGCGCACCGACGGCGTATCGCTTTCCAACGAGGCGATCGCCGCGGCGCGCGCGATGATCAGCAGCCGCTACGGCAGCGAATACCGCCCATCCGAGCCGCGCGTCTACAAGTCGCAGGCCAAGAACGCCCAGGAAGCGCACGAGGCAATCCGCCCGACCGACATGTCACGCCGGCCGGAAGATCTGCCGGCCTCGCTCGATTCCGACGAGCGCCGCCTCTATGACCTGATCTGGAAGCGCGCCGTGGCGAGCCAGATGTCCTCCGCAATCATCGATCAGGTCGCCGTCGACGTAGCACCCCCGGACGGCAGCGTGACCCTGCGCGCAACCGGCTCGACAATCGTGTTCGACGGCTTCCTCACGCTCTACACCGAGGACACCGACGATCCGGAGGTCGATGAGGAGAGCCGTCGGCTGCCGCCGCTCAACGAGCGCGACAAGCTGGTGCGCGGCACGATCGACCAGCAGCAGCATTTCACCCAGCCGCCCCCCCGCTACACCGAGGCGAGCCTGGTCAAGAAGCTCGAAGAGCTTGGCATCGGCCGCCCCTCGACCTACGCCTCGACGATCCAGGTGCTGCAGGACCGCAAATACGTCCAGCTCGACAAGAAGCGCCTCATCCCCGAGGATCGCGGCCGGCTGGTGACCGCCTTCCTCACCGAATATTTCCAGCGCTACGTCGAATACGGCTTCACCGCCGATCTCGAGAACAAGCTCGACGACATCTCCGGCGGGCGCGTCGATTGGAAGAAGGTGCTTGAGGATTTCTGGCGCGACTTCTCCGCCGCCGTCGCGGGCACCAAGGACCTCAACATCACGCAGGTCATCGATGCGCTCGACGCCGGCCTGGGCAGTCATTTCTTTCCGCCGCGCGCCGACGGCAGCGATGCGCGCCTCTGCCCGATCTGCGGCCAAGGGCGCCTCGGCCTCAAGCTCGGCCGGTTCGGCGCCTTCATCGGCTGCTCGCGCTATCCGGAATGCCGCTACACCCGCGCGCTCGGCATCGACAACGGCGCGGACGCCGCGGCGTCGGAACCGCGCGAGCTCGGCACCGATCCTAAGACCGGGCTCGTCGTCGCGCTGAAGAAGGGCCCCTACGGTCCTTATGTTCAACTCGGCGAAACGCCGCCCAAGCCGGAGAAGCCGAAACGGCGCAAGAAGGGCGAACCCGCCCCGGTCGTCGAGAAACCCAAGCGCGCCTCCTTGCCCAAGGGCGTGTCGCCTGCCGACATCGATCTAGAGAAGGCGCTGGCGTTGCTATCGCTGCCGCGCGAGATCGCGAATCATCCCGCGGACGGCGAGATGATCTATGCTGGCGTCGGCCGCTTCGGCCCCTATATCCGCCACGGCAAGATCTACAAATCGCTTACCGCCGACGATGACGTGCTGACCATCGGCATCAACCGGGCGGTCAGCCTGCTTGCCGAGCCGCGCAAGTTCCGCCGCGGGCCCGAGCCGATCAAGACCATGGGCGACCATCCCAGCGGTGGCTCGGTAAAGGTCTATAGTGGCAAATACGGCATCTATGTCAGCCATAACGGCGTCAATGCGACGCTGCCGGGCGATATCACGCCGGAGGAGCTGACCATGGAGCGCGCCGTTCAGCTGCTGGCGGAGCGCGCAGTGCGGGCCGGCAAGGGCGGCAGCGGTGCGCGCGCCCGCAACGCCGACAAGGCGCAGACACGCGCGAAAGGATCCGGCCCCCGTGCCAAAAAGACCGCCAAGAAGAAATCGGCCAAGACGGCAGCAGCGGCGGCCGAATAACGACCGACGCCCCGGCCGCCGCACCGGCGGCGGGGATCTTCCCGAAATCGGCATTGTCGAGATCACCGGGCTCGACCTCGACGGCGAAATGCTCGGCCGGCCGGTCGGCTTTCAGGGCGAGACCCTCACCATCACCGTGATCGCGGAACGCGGCGCGCCGGCGCTGGGCGTCGGTGAGCGTGCGGTGGCGCGTTTCGCGCAGCTCGGCCCCCGCCATTACGAGGCGCGCATCGTCCGGGCACTGGGCGGCGCGCTGGATCGCGTCATCGGTATCTACCGCATCACGCCCGAAGGCGGCCGCATCGAGCCGACCGACCGCAAGCTGCGCAGCGAGTTTCGCGTCGCCGCCAACGACGCGCTGGGCGCGCAGAACGGCGAGATCGTACTCGCCGAAGTCGTCGCCGATGCGCGCATGGGTCTGCCCTCGGCGCGTGTCGTCGAACGCGTCGGCGACAGCAGCGATCCGCGCGCCTTCAGCCTCATCGCCATCCACAGCCACGGCATCCCCGTTCCTTTCCCCCAGCCGGCGCTCGATCTCGCCGCCGCGGCGCAGCCGGTCGCCCTCGGCGACCGCGCCGATCTGCGCGAAGTGCCGCTAATCACTATCGACGGTGCCGACGCGCGCGATTTCGACGACGCGGTTTGGGCAGCACCCGATCCGGCGCAGGACGGCGCCTGGCACGCCATGGTCGCCATCGCCGACGTCGCCTGGTACGTGCGCCCCCATGACGCGCTTGACCAAGCCGCGCGCGAGCGGGGCAACTCGGTCTATTTCCCCGACCGGGTGGTGCCGATGCTGCCCGAGGCGCTCTCCAACGAGCTCTGCTCGCTCAAGCCAGGCGTCGAGCGTGCCTGCATGACCGTCGAGCTCTGGATCGACGGCCAGGGCAATCTGACGCGCCACCGCTTCCGCCGAGGGCTGATGCGCTCGGCGGCGCGCCTCACTTACGAGGAAGCGCAGGCGGCGATCGACGGGCGGCCGAGCGACAAGACCGTCGCGTTGGTCGATCCGGTGCTGAAGCCGCTCTACGACGTCTTCCGGGTGCTCGAAACGGCCCGCAACCGGCGCGGCACGCTGGATCTCGATCTGCCCGAGCGCCGCATCCTGCTCGATCCCAGCGGCCGCATTGCGCGCATCGAGCCGCGCGCCCGCCTCGACAGCCACAAACTCATCGAAGAGCTGATGATCGCCGCCAATGTCGCGGCGGCCGAAACGCTGGAGCGCCTCAAGCAGCCCTGCATGTATCGCATTCACGATTCGCCCGCGCCCGAGCGGGTGGCCGCCCTTTCCCGCTTCCTCGATGGCATCGGCATTCGCGGCCTCGCCTTGGCCAAAGGCCAGGTCGTGACGCCGCACCAGTTCAACGTCATCCTCAAGCGCGCCAAGGGCACGCCCTACGAGACGCTGATCCATCAGCTCGTGCTGCGCAGCCAGGCGCAGGCGGAATACAGCCCGGACAATATCGGCCATTTCGGCCTGGCGCTGAAACGCTACGCGCATTTCACCTCGCCGATCCGGCGTTATGCCGATTTGCTGGTCCATCGCGCGCTGATCTCCGGCCACCGCTTCGGCTCCGACGGGCTGCCGCGCGAGGCCGAGGACTTCAAGGCAATCGGCGAACAAATCTCGATGACCGAGCGCCGCGCCGCCGCGGCCGAGCGCAGCGCCAATGACCGCTACACCGCGGCGTTCCTGGCAGAGCGCGTCGGCGCCGAGTTCAGCGGCCGCATCAATGGCGTCACCCGCGCCGGGTTGTTCGTGACGCTCGACGAATCCGGCGCGGACGGGCTTATCCCGATCCGGAGTCTCGGCGAGGACTTCTTCTTCCACGACGAGGAGCGGCATCGCCTGCGCGGCCGCCGCACCGGGAAGACCTACACGCTCGGCGACCAGCTGGCCGTGCGTCTCGCCGAGGCCAACACCGTCACCGGCAGCCTTTTATTCTCCCTTGCCGAGGAAAAACCGCGAGTCCTCACGGGCCCCACCGAACGACGCCCCGGCAAGCGTCGGCGTTAAGGCTGTTTCCCCCGACCCAGCCGCGGCTTCGCAATCATTGAAAAAGGACGGTTTAACCGTCTTTCCCGCTTGCGCCCCGCAACGCCCGAAGGCAGGATTGGTTGCGGGGATGACATAAAAATCTAGTAACCATGATCTGGTCTCTTCGGTCTGATGGGGATAGCGTGGGGGTGCTGCTTCGGGGGGGTCTGCTAAAGGCCACGGCGCTCGCCTCGCTGGCGCTTACGGCGTGCGTCGGACCGCAGACGGCCATGACCTCGTCCATGCCTGGCGACGCGGCCGAAGCGCGCCTCTTTGGCGAAGTCTATGAAAGCCTGATCCAATACCATCTGGAAGCGACCGAAGCCGGAACGCTGACGCTGGCCGGCCTAGCGCATCTGCCGGCGATCGATCCGGCGCTTTCGGCGACGCGCGAGGGTAATTTCGTCGTCCTGCATCGCGGCGAAGACAGCTGGCGCTTCGAGGCGCCGCAGCCCTTCGACAGCGTCGAATGGGGCAAGCTGACCGCTTCCCTGCTCGCCACGGCGCGGGAGACCTCTTCCGCCGTCGCGACGGAGCCTGTCGACCGGCTCGATGAGGGCGTGATCGACGCGACTCTCGCTACGCTCGACCCTTTCTCGCATTATGCACGGCCCGCACTAGCGCGCGAATGGCGCGCGGCGCGTGACGGCTATGGCGGCATCGGCGTCATCCTCGACAATGACGACGGCGGCGTGCGCATCACATCGGTGATGGCCGATTCGCCGGCGGCGCTTGCCGGCCTGCGTATCGACGACCGCATCGTCGCGCTGGACGGCGTGCTATCCGCTTCTCTGAGCTCAAACGAGCTACGGCAGCGTCTGCGCGGTCCCGACTCGAGCGAGGTCGAGCTGCGCATCCAGCGCGCCGGCCTCGAAAAGCCGATGGTCATGGCGATCAAGCGCATGCACCTCGTGCCGCCGACGGTGACCTTCAAACCGGCTGGCGACATTGCCGTGATCAAGATCACCAGCTTCAACCAGAGCACCGGCCCCGGCATCGTCACGGCGCTGGCCAGGGCGCATCGCGAGATGGGGGCCGCGCTCAGGGGCATCGTGCTCGATCTGCGCGACAACCCGGGCGGCTTGCTCGATCAGTCGATCGAAGTGGTCAGCCAATTCGTCGAAAGCGGTACCATCGTCACCACGATCGGCCGTAACCCGGAAAGCTTCCAGTATTTTGCCGCGCCGAACGACCACCATGCCGAGAAACTGCCCCTGGCCATCCTGGTCAATGGTGGCTCCGCCTCCGCGTCCGAGATCGTCTCATCCTCCTTGCAGGACGATGGCCGCGCCATCGTCATCGGCACCGCCTCCTTCGGCAAGGGCACGGTACAGACCGTGCTCCGCACCTCGAACGATGGCGAGCTGACCGTTACCTGGGCGCGGCTGGTAACCCCCCAGGGATATATCCTCCACCATCACGGCGTGGTGCCGACGGTCTGCACCGCCGGTCTCGGCGACAATGCAAACGTGAACGCGCTGGTGCAGAAGAGTCCGCGCACCGATCTTTTGACGCCGCGCGACGAATTGAGCGACGATGGCTGGGTTGCCCTGCGTGCCGCCTGCCCAGCCGACCGCAAGGATCGGGCGGTCGACCTCAAGGCGGCCCAGCAGATCCTCGACCATCCGGCGATTTACGTCCGAATGCTGAACCACGACTCAGCCGTCCCGACGGTCAATCTCGCGCATAATGTGACGGCGGCCGGCGCGCATTAGGCGCGCGGCGGATAAGCGCTAGCTGCGGCCGGCGCTGCAGAAATGCCAGTTGTTTCCGTGATGCGCGTAGAGCAGCAGATAGCGTTGCTCCGGCGTATGCGCGATCAGCACCATCAGCCGATCGCCCAGGCAGGTACTCTCCGCATTGGCAGGCGCCGTCAGGCGCTTGGCCTTGGCGCAGGCCACCACCGCATCGGGCACGCGGGCCACCGGCTTCAGCGGCTCCCCGTTCAGGATGACGAAATAGCGCTCGGATTTTCCGCCTTGCACTACGGTGCGGATCTCGATGCGGCCGAGATGCGATTTGTAATAGGCGGCCGTCTGCTCGCCGTCAGTGTCGCCCGGCGCCACCGGGCGGAAGGCAATGGCGGCGCAGCTCGTGTTGGTCGGCCCCTCGGCCGCGACGGCGGGCAATACGGCGGCAAACCCCGCCACGAGGCCGCACAGAGCGATGAAACGCATGCTGAATCGTATCCGCTGGGAAATGCACGGCACGTCGGGAATGATTATGTTGGGTGACGCGCATCCCTGCAAGCACTCGAAAGGCATGGCCCTTGTGTTTCCCTATGCTCCAGCCATGACCCCTCGCCTGCTGCTGTCGCTGACCTTGCTCCTCCTCGCCGGTCCGGCGCGCGCCGCTGCCGTGGACGTTGCCCTGGTCATGGCCGTCGACGTTTCGGGCAGCGTCGATGCCGACGAATATCGGCTGCAGCACGAGGGCATCGCCCGAGCCTTCGAGAGCCCGGCGGTATTGGCGGCGATCCACGGCGGTGCCCAGGGCGCCATCGACGTGCTGGTGCTGGAATGGTCGGACCGCGACAGGCAGGTGGTGAGCGTCGATTGGACGAAGGTCTCGGACGCCGCCTCGGCGGCGGCTTTCGCCAAGACGTTGCGGGCAACGCGGCGCAGCTCGGCCGGCCTGACGGCGATCGGCGACGCGCTGCTGGCCTCCGCCGCGGCCTTCACCCGCCTCGGCGATAAGCCGGCGCGCCGGATCATCGATCTGTCAGGCGACGGCATGGCGAATATCGGCCCCGCGCCGGACAGCGTGCGCGACGCCCTGGTCGCCAAGGGCATCACGGTGAACGGGCTTGCCATCCTGAAGACCGAGCCCTGGCTCGACAAATATTACGACCAGTATGTGGTTGGCGGCGAAGGCTCGTTCCTGCTCCAGGTCGAGGATTTCGCTTCCTTCGCCCAAGCGATGCAGCAGAAGCTGTTGAACGAGATCGCCGGGCTGCACCCGCAAAGCAGAACGGCCGGGCGCGAGGCCCGGCCGTTCTGGTCGCGACAGAGCTTCAATCAGATGCAGTAGGTCTTGAGCGGCGCGAAGCCGTTGAAGCCGACCGACGAATAGCTCGACGTATAGGCGCCGGTCGACAGAATCTCGACCTTATCGCCGACCTTGAGGTCGAGCGGCAGACGATAGACCGTGCGCTCGTACAGGATATCGGCCGAATCGCAGGTCGGGCCCGCGATCACGGTCGGTCCGCGGGGGCCGCCATCGGCCGGCGTCTTGATCTTGTATTTGATCGCCTCGTCCATCGTCTCGGCCAGGCCGCTGAACTTGCCGATATCGAGATAGACCCAACGCTTCGGATCGTTGGCCGATTTCTTCGAGATCAGCACGACCTCGCTCTGGATAAGGCCGGCGTCGCCGACGATGGAGCGGCCCGGCTCGATGATCATCTCCGGCAGGTTGTTGCCGAAATGGTTGGTCATCGCGGTCATCACGGCATTGGCGTAGTTGATCACCGCCGGCACGTCGCCGCGGTACTTCGCCGGGAAGCCGCCGCCGATATTGACCATGCGCAGATTGATGTCCGCCTCGGCGAGGAGGGAGAACATCTGGGCCGCGCGGCCGATGGCGCCGTCCCATTGCGACAGATCAGTCTGCTGGGAGCCGACGTGGAAGGAAATACCATAAGGATCCAGCCCGAGATCGCGGGCCTGGCGCAGGAGATCGACCGCCATTTCCGGCGCGCAACCGAATTTTCGCGACAGCGGCCAATCGGCGCCGGTGCACTCGACCAGGATGCGGCAGAAGACGCGAGCCCCTGGCGCCGAGCGGGCAAGCTTCTCAAGCTCGCCCTGGCTATCGAAGGCGAACAGCCGCACACCCTTTTGATAGGCATAGGCAATGTCGCGCTCTTTCTTGATGGTGTTGCCAAAGGAGATGTTCTCCGCGGCGACGCCGCGATCGAGGCAGAGATCGACCTCGCCGCGGCTGGCCGTGTCGAAGCTCGAGCCGAGATCCTTGAGCAGGCCGACGACTTCCGTCGCCGGATTGGCCTTCACCGCATAGAAGACGCGGGCCAGCGGCAGGTAGCGGCGGAGCAGCTTGTAGGCCTGCCCCACGACGTCGAGATCGACGACGAGGCACGGCGTCTCGGGCTGCGTCTCCGCCAAGAATTTGGCGATCTTTTTGTTCATCACGAATTCCCAAGCAAGGGCGCTGCCGGCATCCCGCCGCGCGCAGGTGAAGAAAAGCGCGCCCGCCGAATGCGGCAGCGCGGAGTCCAAACGGACGCTTTGCTCAATTCAGGACGCTCGGGGGAACGCTTACGCAGTGGCTAACTACGCCAGCGGCCCAGGCCGGATATTCAAACAGTCGGCGGCAGGGCGCGGGGGCCCTGCTTTGGATTGCAACCATATCGTCCTCCCTCTCGGGACCGGTCCCCCTCGACCGGGTCTGCCAAAAAGGACGCGTTACGTCGTTGCATAACCACGATGGGCCATAGGCACGTGCGAGTGCGTCTGTCGTTTTAGATACGCTCATCGCGCCATGATGCAAGAAAAAATTCACTGAATAGTAAATTTTTTCCGCCTGCGTAGCACACCGTACACGCTTCGAGATCATCTGGAAACGCGCGGGCGATCGTGACGCACCGCCCGACTCGATTGTGACAGCGTGCAAACCGATTGTGACAGCCGCTCAAGGTCGGGCGGAAGGCGCCGGCGCGATCTCGATCGTGCCGAGGCGGGCGCCCGAGGCGAGGTCGAAGAGCAGGATCTCGCCGCCGCCGCCCGGCAAGTCGATGCGGATGACCAGCCGACCGTTCGCCACCTCGGTCGTGCCGAGCTTGGCGCCCGGCGGCAGCTCGATGCGGTCGGCCAACGCCGCCGGCTGATGCGTCGGCAGGCGCTGCATCCGATAGACGACGCCGACCGCCAACGCGGCGACGCCGACCACCAGGAGCAGGCCAAGGAAAATCACCAGAAGCTTGAGGGCGCGCATGTTCGGGATCACTTTAGCGGCCATGTCAGACGAAGCAACCCAGGCGACGGTCGGCGCCGACCAGGAGGGTGAACGGCTCGACCGGCTGCTGGCGGGCCAGATGGCCGGCCTGTCGCGGTCGCGGCTGAAGCGGCTGGTCGAAGAAGGCTATGTCAGCCTCGCCGGCCAGCCAGTCACCGACCCGGCCTTCCGGGTCAAGCCCGGCCAGATCTTCACTGTCGTGGTACCGGCGCCGACTAGCGACCGAATCGAACCGCAGGCAATGGACTTGGCGATCATCCATGAAGACTCGCATCTACTGGTGCTCGACAAGCCGGCCGGCCTCGTCGTCCACCCGGCCGCCGGCAATCCGGACCGGACGCTGGTCAACGCCCTGGTCGCGCATTGCGGCGACAGCCTGGCGGGCATCGGCGGCGTGAAGCGGCCGGGCATCGTCCACCGCCTCGACAAGGACACGAGCGGGCTGATGGTCGTCGCCAAGACCGATGCGACGCACCGCGCCCTCTCGGAGGCCTTCGCCAAGCGCGACATCACCCGGGCTTACCAGGCGGTGGTCTGGGGGGTGCCCTCGCCCAAGAGCGGCGAGATACTCGGCGCGATCGGCCGCAGCGCGCGCGACCGCAAGAAGATGGCGGTGGTGACCGGCCGGGGCAAAGCCGCGACGACGCGCTATCAGGTGCTCAAACCCTTCGGCATGGCGGCAGCACTGGTCGAATGCGTGCTCGGCAGCGGCCGCACCCATCAAATCCGCGTGCATTTAACGGAAAAGGGGAACCCCCTGATTGGCGACCCGCTTTATAAGGGACGCGGCTTGCCGGCGCGGCTAGCCCGGCTCCCCGTCGGGCCGCGCGCCGTGGCGGCAGCCCTTAAACGGCAGGCCTTGCATGCCTACCTATTGGGGTTTCGGCACCCGGAAACCGCCGAATATCTCGAGTTCCGTAGCCCCTTACCCCCTGATATTACAGAGCTGTTATCTAGCTTAGAGCATATCTAAAGTAACCTGGACAATACCCGAGTGCCGGACTATGCTACTCGCCATCCAAACCTGAAGGAAACCGCGCGACATGGCGACCCCGGCCCTTCCATCCCTGCCTACCCTTCCGTCCGTCGCGACCCAAGGCAACCTCGCGCGCTATCTCCAGGAAATCCGTCGGTTCCCCATGCTGGAGCCGAACGAGGAATACATGCTGGCCAAGCGCTGGCGCGAGCACGGCGACCGCGAGGCCGCGCACAAGCTCGTCACCAGTCATCTGCGCCTGGTCGCGAAGATTGCCATGGGCTATCGCGGCTACGGGCTGCCGCTGTCCGAGCTCATTTCCGAGGGCAATGTCGGGATGATGCAGGCAGTGAAGCGCTTCGATCCGGAGCGCGGCTTTCGCCTCGCGACCTATGCGATGTGGTGGATTCGCGCCTCGATCCAGGAATACGTCCTCCATTCCTGGTCACTGGTGAAGATGGGCACCACCGCGGCTCAGAAAAAGCTCTTCTTCAACCTGCGCCGGATGAAAGGCCAGATTCAGGCTTTCGAGGAAGGCGATCTGACGCCTGAGCACGTCAAGAAGATCGCCACCGAGCTCAACGTGCCCGAGGCCGACGTTATCAGCATGAACCAGCGCTTGGCCGGGCCAGATAATTCGCTCAATGCGCCGCTCCGGACCGACAGCGACGGCGAATGGCAGGATTGGCTGGTCGACGAGGGTGAAAGCCAGGAATCCAAACTCGGTGAGCGGCAGGAGCTCGGCCTGCGGCGTGACCTGTTGCGGGCCGCCATGACGCATTTAACCGACCGCGAGCGCGACATCTTGGTCGAACGCCGTCTCAAGGACGAACCGGCGACGCTCGAGGATCTCTCGGTGAAATACGGCATCTCGCGGGAACGCGTCCGACAGATCGAAGTGCGCGCCTTCGAGAAGCTCCAGAAATCCATCAAGTCGAAGGCGCTGGAGAAGTCGAAGGGGATCGAGCGCCAGCCCGCGGCCGACTGAGCCGGAGCGGCTCAGGCGGCGCGGTAGAGGCGGCCCCCCGTCGTCGGCGCCTTGACACCCGTGGTGCCCGGCAGGCTGAGCGGCAGCCCCTTGAGCGAGCGTACAGCGAGATAGGCGAAAGCCTGCGCCTCGAGCGCGTCGCCGTCCCATCCTGCCTGCTCCACCGGCTCGACCGGTGCTTTCAGCCGCTGCCGAAGCATTTTCATCAGCACCGGGTTGCGGCGACCGCCGCCGGTGACAAGGTAGCGCTTCGCCGCCGCCGGGAAATGCGCTGCCGCCGCGGCGATGGCGGCGGCGGCCATAGCCGTCAGCGTGGCGGCACCGTCTGCCGGCGACAGTCCCGCCGGCATGAATTGCTTGAAATCGTCGCGGTCGAGCGATTTGGGCGGGCGCTGCGCGAAATAGGGGTGCGCGAGGAATCGCGCCAGGCGCCCCTCGTCGACGCGGCCGCTTCTCGCCAGCGCACCGCCTTCGTCGATGGCGCGGCCGGTATGCGCCAGTGCCCAATCGTCGAGCAATGCGTTGCCGGGGCCGGTATCGAAGGCGAGAATGTCGTCCTCGCCGGCGCCGAGCCAGGTAACATTGGCGACGCCGCCGATGTTGACGACCGCCAGCGGTTTTTCGAGCGGCGCCGCCAACGCGCGGTGATAGAGCGGCACGAAGGGCGCGCCCTCCCCGCCCGCCGCCACGTCGGCACTGCGGAAATCATGCACCACGTCCCGGCCCGTGAGCCGTGCCAGCAGCGCCGCGTCGCCCATCTGGCGCGTCACGCCGTCGCGCGGCCGGTGCAGGATGGTGTGACCGTGGAAGCCGATGAGCTTCACGTCCGTCAGCCCATGGCGACGGACCAGCGTGTCGATCGCCGCGGCATGCGCCTCCGTCATCGCGCGCTCCACGCCGGCCACGTCGCCGACGGCGCCCAGTACCGCGCGAATGCGCTCGCGCAGCGCCGGCTCATAGGCGATGGTCAGCGCCGGGCCGAGTTCGACAAAGGACAGGCCATCGGTCACGATCGCCGCCGCATCGACTCCGTCGATCGATGTGCCGCTCATCAGGCCGATGACGCGCCGGGCTGACGCCGGCGCCGCAACTGTGCTAGAGGATTCCGAAGCCGTGCCCCCCGCCATGACCACCGCTCGCTCCGCCTTTCTCGCCGCCGCCGAAGAACGCGGCTTCGTGCACCAGCTCACCGACCGCGCGGCGCTGGACAAGCTGCTCGTGGCCGGCCCGGTGACCGCCTATATCGGCTTCGATTGTACCGCCGACAGCCTGCATGTCGGCAGCCTTTTGCAGATCATGCTGCTGCGCCTGTGGCAGAAGACCGGCAACAAGCCGATCGCGCTGATGGGCGGCGGCACCACCAAGGTCGGCGACCCTTCCGGCAAGGAGGAGACCCGCCAGCTCCTGAGCGACACGCAGATTGCCGCCAACATGGCCGGCATCCGCCGGATCTTCGAGAAGTTCCTGAAATTCGGCGACGACAAGAGCGACGCCATCATGGCGGATAACGCCGAATGGCTCGACCGCCTCCCATACATTCCGTTCTTGCGTGAATACGGCCGGCATTTCTCGGTCAACCGGATGCTCGGCATGGACAGCGTCAAGCTCCGGCTCGAGCGCGAGCAGCCGCTGTCCTTCCTGGAATTCAACTACATGGTGCTGCAGGCCTACGATTTCGTCGAGTTGGCGCGACGCTACAAATGCGCGGTGCAGATGGGCGGCTCCGACCAATGGGGCAACATCGTCATGGGCGTGGAGCTGGGCCGACGCGCCGGCGATCTCGCCTTGTTAGGCATCACCTCCCCGCTGGTCACGAATTCGGGCGGCGCCAAAATGGGCAAGACGGCGCAAGGCGCGGTCTGGCTCAATGCCGAGCGCCTGAGCCCCTACGATTACTGGCAGTTCTGGCGCAATACCGACGATGCGGATGTCGGCCGGTTCCTCCGGCTGTTCACCGAACTGCCGATCGCCGAGATCAAGCAGCTCGAAGCGCTCAAGGGCAGCGACATCAACCAGGCGAAGATCGTGCTCGCAACCGAGACGACCGCGCTGTGCCACGGCGAGGCGGCGGCGCGCGACGCGGCCGAGACGGCGCGCAAGGTCTTCGCCGAGGGCGGGGTGGGCGATAATCTTCCCGTCACCGAGATCCCGAAATCCGAGATTGCCGCCGGCCACGCCCTGATCGATTACCTGCACAAGGCCGGGCTGGCGCCGAGCCTGTCGGAGGCGCGACGGCTCATTCGCGGCGGCGGCGCGCGGATCAATGACGCAGCGGTGGAAGACGAGAAACGCCTGCTCACCCTCAAAGACATCAACGCCGAGGGCATCATCAAGCTGTCTGCGGGGCGCAAGCGCCACGCGCTGCTGCGGCCGGTCTAGGGCGTCGTCGGCCCCGGCGCCTCGGCACCGTTCGGTGCCGGTGCGGTCGATTCAGTCTGGGACGGCGCGGGCGGCGTGGGATCGAAGGGCTGAAACATGAACAGCTGGCGCAGCGCACCCGGCGCCAGCGCGCTCAACGGATTGACCGAGACCTGGGGATCGCTCAGCGGGCCGGCGATTCGGAAATTGGCGGCGAAGATGCCTTGTCCTTCCCCGCCCAGTATCAGCTTGCCTAACCACGGGATGTAGCCGAGGACGCTGTTGATCGTATAGGCCGGCACCAGCGTGCCCGAAGCGTCTATAGTGTTGGCTCGGTTGTCGACCTTGCCGTCGACATTGATGCCCAGGGCGCCGCCATAGGCGCGCAAATTGCTGACCGCAATGCTGTCGGAACCATAGACGACATCCGCCTTCAGGACGGTGAACGGGATGCCCTGGCCGGTCAGGAGCGCATTCGCCCCCGACAGCGAGGCGACCGACAGCAACCGAGCGAAGAGCGGCGCGCGCACGACGCGGTAATCCGCGCCGTCAACGACGCCCTTGAGGACCCGCTTGCCGTCCAAATCGACGGCATCACCGTTGATCTCGAAAGTGCCGCCGAGGACGTTGTCGGTGACGTCGAGCACCTGGAGCAGCGCGCCGAAATCGGCGGCCTTGAGATTGAACTTGCCCGCGCCCTGATCGCCGCCGAAGCGCACGGTGAGCGGGTGCGTCTCGGTGAGCTCGCCGTCGACACGCGCCTCGGTCCAATGCAGGCCGTTACTTTGGAGGTGGGCGTTCAGCTTTTTGATCTCGCGCCCCTCGCCGAGCACCAGGCTGTCCAGCGTGGCGTCGATGGTCAGCGGCGGCGGTGCGGCGTTGCTCGGCAGCTGGCGCGACAAATCGTCGAGCAGCGCGCCGGCGTCGTAGCTCTTGCCCTGGACCGTGACCAGCCAACCAGCGCCCTGCTTGGCAAGGGTGGCGGCGGCATTTGTCCAGCCGGCGACCAGCCGCGTCACGTCGACCCGTGTGAGGCCATCCTTATCGAAGGCGGCCGAGGCCCGCGCGTCGATGCCGCTGCCCTGCAGGGTCGCGTCGCGCAGCGCGGTCGGCGCGTCATTGCTGAGGTCGAGCGCGAATTTGAGCGTGGCCGGGCCGCCCGCCTTCTTGCTCCAGCCGAACTTTCCCATGTCGATTTGGGAATCCTTGAGATCAACCGTCACCGTCGCCTGCGCCCGCTTGTCGGCCGCGAGGCCATAGACCAGATCGAGGTCCATCGGCCCGTGGATGAGAGCGAAATCGTCGAAGGTCAGGCCGAGACGCTGGCGGCCAGCGTCGTCGATCCGCGCATGGACCGTATAGCGCCGCTTGGCCGTGTCCTTCCGGACGAAGCTTTCGCCCCAGGTGATCTTCATCGGCACGCCGGCGACCGCTGCATCGCCGTCGAGCGTCAACTGAGTACGATTGAGCGTCATCTTGAAATCGCCGGCGCTCAGATCGCGGTTGAACAACGCATGCGGGATCGCGACATCATGCAGTTCGGCTTCGGTGTGATACTCGACCTCGTCGAGATTGAGATCATGCTTGAGCGGCAAGCGGAAGAACATATGCGCCTCGAAGCTGCCCTCGGCGTGCTGAGCATCGAGTCCGAGCGCTTTGGCATATTCCAGTGGCTTCGTATCGAGCACCTTGAGCGGGTCCGCCAGCGGCCCGCGCGCATGGACGTCGACATCGGCGGTTTCGTCGTTGGTGTCGAGCTTATAGAGCCTGACGGTGGTGCCATCGGCCAATACCTGCGACGTCAGCACATGCCCTTGTCTCGGCGTGAAAACGATCTGCGTGCGATCGAAGACCGCCGTTCCGTCGGCGCCCCGTACCGGCTCGAGTCCCGGAAAATACTCGATCGTCATGTTGTGGAAGGCGCCACTGCCTTCAAAAGTCTTGACCACGACGGGTTTCGGCGCATCGGGCGTGATGTCGACGTGAAAATCGAGGGACGCGTCCATTTCGTCGACGATGCCGTCGTGGATATGCTTGGTGATCCAGCGGCGCGAGAGCGAGCCGACGCGTTCCGGCCAAAGCCACGGCAAGTCGTCGAGCGGGAAATCCTGCACCGCAAGCTTGAGTGCGACGTCGAAGGTCTGCGGCCAGCCGCCGGCGAGCAAGCCGTTGCCGACGTTCTCCACCGTGCCATTGAGATTCATTTTTGGGCCGCCGATGTCGAGCACCAGCTGAGCAAGATTGACGCGCCCCGAGGCCGGGTCGTAGCTCGCATGCAGCGCGCCGCTGGCGACATGGACGCTTCCGGTCGGCAAATCGTCGTTGCGCAATTCCCCTTCGCCGAAGGAAAGGTCGCCGGAGGCGACGCTGATCGTCCCCTTCTCGGTGTCGATCTCGAGCAGCAACTCCCCCGAGATCGGCAGGTCGAGGGCCGCGAGGGGCTCGAGCGCCGGCGCCGCCGACGCGAACAGCGCCGGACGCAGATCGTCGAAATCGAATGCCACGCCGAGTTTTCCGGCGCGTTGGTATTCGACGCTGCCGCGGATCAGCGCCTCGTTGCCAGCGATGCCGACGCCGAACTGCAGTGTACCGGTGAGGCCTTCGGCACCTCGATGCAACGAAAGGGTGGCATGGTCGGCGTGCCAGGTGACGCCGAGCAAGCGGTCGTCGACGGCAAGCGAGGCGTCCCGAATTTCGACATCGGTCAGATAGCCGAACGGCCCATCGCCATTCGTCACCTCCGCAATATCGGACATCAGCCGCGTGCCCCAGAACTCCGCTGCACCCGGCTGGTTCACGTCCTCCTCGCCGCCGAGGGCGAGGCGCAAGGAGCCGTCGGGCTCACGCTCGACCTTCATGTCGGGCTGGTCGAGCGCGATCCTCGACGGCGCCAGCTTGCCGACGAGCAGCGCGCGCAAATTCAGATCGAGTTCGACGGATCGGAACGTCAGCCGTGCATTGCTTTCCGTCTGAACCAAATGCATGCCGGTCGCCACCAGATGTAGCCGGCGATCGCGCCAGCTCAGCACGGTATGATCGATGTCGACTGCGATGCCGTTCGGGCCGCTCGACAGGAAGCGCGAAAGGTAAGGCGTCAGCGTGTCGAGCGTGATGGGACCTTGGGACAGGCGCCAAGCGCCGGCGCCCACCAGCGCGGCCAGGACGAGAACGATGCCCAGGACCGTATAGCCGAAAAGCCGCCAGAATCTCGCATGCCCCGGCCGGCCTTGACCCGGTCCGGAGGGGCGCGCAGTCTGCTGCGTGCCCTGCCGCGAAGCGCCGATGCCGTCGCCGTTATCGTCCGACACTTACAAAAATCTCCCTTCGCCGGCCGACGCGGCCGCCGTCACGGTCGGCCTAGCGCGCTGGCAAGACGTCGTCGCGGCGTGTGGCGACCCCGCCTTGGCCGCACGCCTGCGCGAATTTGCCGCGGACCCGGTGGCCGGACGGCTGCTGGCCGCGCTATTCGGCAACAGTCCGTTCCTGGCTCAAGCCGCCGCCGCCGAGCCGGAATTGCTGCTGCACCTGTGGCACGACGGCCATGAGGCTACTTTCGCCGAACTTCTCGCCCGGCTCAATCACGATCTCAAGCCGAACCTGCCGCGCGAGAAGCTGATGGCCGAGCTCCGGCGCCTGAAACGGCGGGCCGCGCTCCTCATCGCGATCGCCGATATCGCCGGCATTTGGACCGTCGAGAGAGTCACGGGCGCCCTTACCGCCTTCGCCGAGGGCGCCTTGCGGCTCGCCACACGGCACGTGCTGGCCGCCGCGGCGGCGCAGGGCGAGCTGGAATTGGCGGATAGCGTCGACCCGGCGCGCGACAGCGGCTTCATCGTCCTGGCGGTAGGCAAGCTTGGCGCCGGCGAGCTCAACTATTCCAGCGATATCGATCTGATCCTGATCTATGACCCGGAGCGCGTGCGCTATCGAGGCACGCGCGCGGTACAGACCTGCTTCACACAGATTGCCCAGGCGCTGGTCCACATCCTTGCCGAGCGCACCGCCGACGGTTACGTCTTCCGCACCGATCTGCGCATGCGGCCCGATCCGGGCTCGACCCCGCCGGCGCTTTCCCTGCCGGCGGCGCTGTCCTATTATGAGAGCACCGGCCAAAACTGGGAGCGCGCAGCACTCATCCGCGCGCGCGCCGTCGCCGGCGACCTCGACTCCGGCGCACGCTTCCTCGCGGCGCTCGATTCCTTCCTGTGGCGCAAGCATCTCGATTTCGCGGCGATCCAGGACATTCATTCGATCAAGCGCCAGATCCACGCGCAAAAAGGCGGCGGCACCATTGCCGTCGCCGGTCACAACATCAAGCTCGGCCGCGGCGGCATCCGCGAGATCGAGTTCTTCGCCCAGACGCAGCAATTGATCTGGGGCGGCCGCGAGCCAGCACTGCGCCAGCGCGGCACGATCGAGGCGCTCAACGCGCTCGCCGCCGCGGGACACATCGCCGCCGATGCGGCACATGCGCTCGCCGAGGCCTATCGCTTCCTGCGTCGCGTCGAGCACCGTCTGCAAATGATCGACGACGCGCAGACGCACAGCATTCCCGCCGATGCCGAAGGCTTGCGGCGGCTCGCCGTATTCCTTGGTTATCCCTCGAGCGAGACCTTGGCCAGTGAGCTCACCCGCCATCTCACGCAGGTCGAAAGCCATTACGCGCATCTCTTCGAGGAAACGCCTTCGCTCTCGATGACGGGCAATCTGGTCTTCACCGGCAGCGACGACGACCCCGAAACGCTGAAGACCATTGCCGCTTTCGGCTTCGCCGAGCCCCCGTCGGTCGCCGCCATCATCCGCGGCTGGCATCACGGCCGCTATCGCTCGACGCGCAGCCAGCGCGCGCGCGAATTGCTGACCGAGCTGGTGCCGGCGCTGTTGCGCGCCTTCGGCGCCTCGACCAATCCGGACGTCGCCTTTGCGCGCTTCGACGCCTATCTCAGCCGGCTGCCGGCCGGCGTGCAGCTCTTCTCGCTGCTCTATCAGAATTCCGGCCTGCTCGACCTCGTCGCCGAAATCATGGGCGCGTCGCCGCGCCTCGCCGAGACGCTGGCGCAGCGGCCCGGCTTGATCGAGGGCTTGCTGGTACCGGGCTTCTTCGATCCGTTGCCCGGGCTCGCCGAGCTCCTCACCGATCTGGCCGCGCTGCTCGACCGGGCGCGGTATTACGAGGAGGTGCTCGACCTGGCGCGACGCTGGGTCGGGGAGCGGAAATTCCAGCTCGGCGTCCAAGTGTTGCGGCACCGCCTCGGCGGCGAAGCAGCCGGCGCGGGCTTCGCCGATATCGCCGAGGCGGCGATCGCCCAGCTCCTGCCCCGGGTGACGGCCGAGTTCGTGCGAGCGCAAGGCGTCATCGAGGACGGCGCGCTGGCAGTCCTCGGTCTCGGCAAGCTCGGCAGCCGCGAGATGACCTTCGCTTCCGACCTCGATCTGATCCTGGTTTACGACGCGCCGCCAGATGTCGAGGCCTCGACCGGCGAACGTCCGCTGCCGCTCGCGACCTATTACGCCCGTCTTGCGCAACGCTTCATTAACGCACTGACGGCGTTCACTGCCGAGGGCAATCTCTACGAGGTCGACATGCGACTGCGGCCGTCGGGGAATTCGGGCCCCGTGGCATCGAGCTTTGCCGCCTTCCGCCGCTATCACCAGGAACTCGCCTGGACCTGGGAGCGCATGGCGCTGACGCGGGCGCGCGCCGTGGCCGGCGATGTCGATTTCCGCGACCGCGTGATGGCTGAGATGCGGGCGGTGCTGACTCAGCGACGCGATCCCCAGCTTCTCGCCGCCGATGTCGCGGCAATGCGCCAGCGCATCGCGGATTCACATCGTAACCCGCCTTTTTTCGAGGTCAAACACCGCCGCGGCGGCATGATCGACATTGAGTTCATCGCCCAATACCTACAGTTGCGCGATGCGGCGCGCGCGCCCGACGTACTGCGGCAGAACACGCGCGATGCGCTGGCGGCGCTGGCCATTTCCGGCGCGCTCGAGCTCGCCGACGCCGATGTCCTGCGGGAAGCTCTTTTATTGTGGCGCAACGTGCAGGGGCTGCTGAAGCTCACCGTCGACGGTCCCTTCGAGGAAAGCGTGCAGGCCGATTCGCTGAAAACTCTTCTCGCCAAGGGCGCAGGCGCGGTTGACTTCGCCGCGCTCAAGGCGAATATGGGTAGCACCGCCGCGCACGCATTGCGCCTCTATGAAGCGCTGATCGAAATCCCGGCGCGACGAGGAAAGATGGCCGAGGAATCTACACCATGAGTCTCGAGATCGGCGACAAGGCGCCGGATTTCACGCTGCCCACCGATGGCGGGGGCAAGATCAAGCTGTCGGATCTTCACGGGAAGAAGGTCGTACTCTATTTCTATCCCAAGGACGACACCTCGGGCTGCACCGCGGAAGCCTGCGCCTTCCGCGACCTTTTCCCGAATTTCCGCAAGATCGACGCGGCGATCGTCGGAATCTCGCGCGACAGCACCGCCGCGCACGATAAATTCAAGAAAAAATACAAGCTGCCCTTCGTCCTGGCGTCCGACGAAGCGTGCAAGATCTGCGAAAAATACGGCGTCTGGGTGCAGAAGAGCATGTACGGGCGCAAATACATGGGCATCGAGCGCTCGACCTTCTTGATCGACGAGAAAGGCGTCATTCGCGGCGCATGGCGCAAGGTCAAGGTGCCGGGCCACGCCGACGAGGTGCTCGACGCGATCAAGGCGGCGGCATGATGGAAACGCCGAAATCCGGCCGATTCCGGCTCACCGCCCTGCTATTAGCGGTCCTTGCCGTTGAAGCGGTTGCGTTGGCGGCCTTTGCCGCGGAAACAATCACCGTCAGCCAGCATGGACGGAAGTTCGCGCCGGACGTGCTGCATCTGGCGCGAGGCACTATGGTACACATCGTCAACGACGACCGCGTGACGCATCACGTCTATGTCGACGCGCCCAACATGAAATTCGATTCCGGCGAGCAGCCGGTGGGCACCACGGTGGATTTGACCTTCGACCGCGCCGGAACCTTTCAGGTTCTCTGCGCGATCCATCCCACCATGCATTTGCAGGTGACGGTCGAATAGGAGCGCGATCTAGCGCGGCAGCGTCGGGATGGCGGCGGTGCGTTCCGGCTCTTGGCTCAGCGTCTTCAGGAACGCCACCAGATCGGCCTTTTCGCGTTCGGTCAGGTTGAGTGGCTTGATGAGCTCGGAGCGGCTCGGTCGGTCGATGCCGCCGCGATTGTAAAGATCGATCACCGCTTCGAGCGTCGGTTCCGAGCCGTCATGCATATAGGGCGCGCGCTGCGCCACGTCGCGCAGGCTGGGCACCTTGAAGGCGTATTTGAGCTTCGGCGAATTGGGCACCACCAGGGCGCGGCCGACATCGTCGCCCTTGCCGACGCCGATATCATAGAATCCCGCATCGGTGAAATTCCACCCGCTGTGACATTCGGCGCAGCCGGCCTTGCCGTTGAACACATCGAAGCCGCGCTTGGCTTCCGGGCTGATGGCATCTTCGTCGCCGGCGATCCAGCGGTCGAACGGCGCTTCGCCCGAGACGATGGTGCGTTCGAAGGTCGCCAGCGCGTCTTCGATATGGCTCCGCGTCACGGCGTGATCGGGAAAGGCCGCGGCGAAAGCCTGGGCGTAGGGGGGCCTGGCCTGCAGCGCGGCGATCAGCTCCGATTCAGGACGGTTCATGATGCCGGGGGCGGTAATCGGGCCGAAGGCGACCTTCTCGAGGCTGGGAAAATGGCCGTCCCAGCCGAGTACCGGAATCCAGGCGATGTTGAGCAGCGTCGGCGTGTGCTTCGTCATCGGCGCGACGCCGATGCCGACCTTTTGCCCGTCGGTCCAGCCCAGATTCGGTTGGTGGCAGCTGCTGCAGGATTGCGTGCCCGAACCCGAAAGGATCGGGTCGAAGAACAGCATCTTGCCGAGCGCGGCCTTGGCATCCGTGTAGGGATCGTTGGCCGGAAACGGGATTTCGGGCGGCCGCTTGTCGTCGGCCTTCCATTCGGCCCGTTCCGCCGCCGGCGCCGGCTCCGCGCCGGCAAAGGCGGAGAAATTGGGGCCATAGGCCCGCGCCGACAGCAACAGTACGACGAGACCAAGCTGGAGGCCCCAGCGGAGCCGGGTCCACATCTTGCGGCGATTGTCGCGCGTCGCGTCGTTCATGCCGGCTCAGCTCGCCGCCGCCAAGGAGGATTCGTGCACCGCCTCCGGCAGCACGACGGTGACGGTCGTGCCTTGATTGGGGGCGCTCTCGATGGTGAGACTGCCGCCATGCAGCTCGGCCAGGGCCTTGCAGAGCGGCAAGCCGATGCCGGTTCCTTCGTATTTCCGCGACAGGCCGCCATCGACTTGGCTGAAAGGCGACAGCGCCAGTGGAATGTCTTCCATGCGCATGCCGATGCCGGTGTCGGCAACGGCGATCGCCACCCGGCCAGCGGCAACACAATGTGCCGACAGCGTGACGCGGCCGCCGGTCGCGGTAAATTTGATCGCATTCGACAGCAGATGATGAACGATCCGGCGCGTACGCGCCGGATCGACCAGCAGCCACAACGGATCGCCCGCCGGTGCGACTTCGAGGGTAACGCCACCGCGTTCGCTGTCGCGCTTGAAGAACTCGGCGGCGCGGGCGAGCAGCACGCTCGCCTCGGTCGGCTCGGGCATGATTTCGAGATTGCCGCGCTCGCTCTTGGCAAAATCGAGAATATCGTTGATGAGCTGGAGCAGATTGTTACCGCTGCGCTGAATGTCGGTGGCGAATTCCTTGTAGGAAAGCTGGCCGACCGGGCCGAGCATTTCGCCGGCGATGATCTCGGAGAAGCCGATGACCGCGTTGAGCGGCGTGCGCAATTCGTGGCCCATATTGGCGAGGAACTCGGTTTTGGCGCGGCTTGCAGCCTCGGCCTGTTCCTTCGCGGCCTGCAACATGCCTTCGCGTTCCTTGAGCGCCGAGATGTCGCTGACGATGACGACGAAGCCGCCGTCCGGCGTGGCGCTGCGGCTCAGATTGAGCCAGCGGCCGGTTTCAACGCGTAGCTCACCACTCGGCTCCGCCAGCGCCTTCTCCAGCGCCTCGGGCAGCGGAGCGCCGGCCGTCAGATTCTCGCCCAGATCGGGGAAGAAGACCCGCACCTGAGAATTCGAAATCAGGATGTGCCTGTCGGAATCGACCAAGATGACGCCTTCGGCAGTGCTCTCGATGGCGTTGACCAGCCGCGTCTGCGCCGAACGCCGCGCCGTGATCTCCCGATCCATCATGCTACGGATGTTGTCGCGCATCACCACCATGGAGGCGAGCAGCCGGCCGAGTTCGTCGCCGCCGGCGGTACCGATCTCGACGTCGAGCTCGCCCGCGGCGATCCGCTCGGCGGCCCGCGAGGCGTCGGCAATAGGCCGCACCATGCGGCGCGCCAGCTGGATGGCAATGACGCCGCCCAGCATCAGTGCGCCGAACGTCGCGGCGATGCTGAGCCGGCGATAGGTATCGATCGAACTGAGTGCGCTTTCGCGGTACTTGAAGCCGTCCTCCGCCGTCAACTCGACGAGGTTGTCGAATTGGTCTCCGATAACGGCTGCACGATTCTGCAGCACCAACCGGTCGCTTTCGTCATTCTTGCCGTCGATTACCCGGCGGCGCATCGCGTCCCAATCGGCGACGGCATGCGCCGTCGCGTTCGCCGCCAGGGCGGCGCGCGGCGACAACGACCTTTCCTCGGTGACAGCGAGATCCTCGGCAACGGATTGCGCGAGTTCGGCCATGTGGTCGTCAAGCTCGGAACGACGCTGCGGGGCTGCGGCTTGGACTCGATCCGCCAGTGCCAACTGCATCGCGGTGAAGCTCGACAGCGCTAGCCGCGTGTAGCTGATCGACATCAGCGGCTTGTCGTAGGTCTCGACCACCAGGCGGCCGGATTCGACGACGCTGTTGACCGCGTAAAGGCCAAGGAATCCCGTCAGCGCGGCAAGCGCGCAAAACGCGAACAAAATCTTGCCGCGAATGGTTACGGCGGCGCGCCTTACGAGCTTGATGACGCCACCCGACCCTGCGGCAATGCTTGGTACAAACCAGTGCGACACGTGTCCATCCCAGCCGGAAACGAGGCTCGCCTAGAGTGCAGCCGGGGCGCCTAAGGTTTTCTTAAAAGGAAGGTGGTCAAAACCGCGCAAATGGGGCGATTTCGCGGTCGGTTGGTGTGCCGCCGGGCGGATTCTCGCGGGTTTCGATCAATATCATTGCGAAAGGATTAAGAGCGGCAGAGTCACCCCGGACCGAAAAGGCTGCCATAGGTCAAGTCGTCGCCACGCGCACGCTCGAGAGCGTGATTGTACCGCCGCAACGCATAGGCCTCGGTCAGAAAGCCGATGACCTTGCGGTCGGTGGCGCTGGCTAGGACCGGCAGCGCTTCGAGTTCGGTCTCGACGAAACGATCGAGCGCCGCGCGGACATTCTGATGCGGCAGCAAAAATTGATTCTCGCCTTGCCGCAAATCTGCGGCGCGCAGATTGGGAAGGCGCTCGTCAAGATCGGGGTTGTGCGCATCGGGCGTCATCACCATGCCAGCATAATCGCCGTTGGCATCGGTGAGGAACACACGCTTGGCACCGCCGAGCGGGAATTGCTGACGCAGATCGGCGAGCGGCAGGTTCTCGGAAATTAGATGCACGTCCCGCCGCATCAGCTTGCGCACAGTCAAGTCGCGGATCCAACCGACGTCGAAGGCGCCGCGGATGGGCACGCCGCGCAAATGGAATCGCCAAGTGGCGAACGAATAGCCGAAGGTCGAGCGCACAATGACCGAGGCGATCACCACGCCGACGGTAACACCGATCGCGACATAGAAATTCGCCGTCATCTCGAGGATGAGCAAGATCATCGTCACCGGCGCGCCGACGATCGCGGCAGCGACCGAACCCATGCCGACCAGCGTATAGGCAAGCTGGTCGATCGCCATGCCGGGCAGAAGCAGGGCCACCAGGCCGCCGGCGACGCTGCCGAACAGGCTGCCGAGGAACAGCGACGAACTGAATAATCCACCGCGAAAGCCGGAGCCGACCGAAACCGCCGAGGCGATTGCCTTGGCCGGAATCAGCAGCAGCAGCGCAAGGGGCGGAAAATTGCGGCCGATGACGGATTCGATGGCACCGTGGCCGCTTCCCAGCACTTGTGGCCAGAAGAATGCCATCAAACCGACGACCGCGCCGCCGATCGCCGGCCGCGCCCAGAGCGGAATGGATTGCCGGCGGAAGCCGCGCTCGATCCAGGTCACGCCGAGCATGGTGACGATGCCGAGGCCGGCGGCGCCGATGCCCAGGAGGACGAACCACGCGTAGTCCCAGCCGTGGACGGTGATCGCATCGGAGATATAGAAGATCGGCTGCGAGCCGACGGCCCAGCGCGTCGCAAAGGTGCCGGCCAGCGCCGCCGCGGTGACTGGCGCCAGCACCGCCGGCGAATAGCTTCCGATCACCAGCTCGAACGCATAGAACGCACCAGCCAACGGCGCGTTGAAGGCGGCGGCGATGGCGGCTGCGGCGCCACCGCCGACCAGCGTGCGCAAATCGTTGCGCCGCGTGCGCATCAATTCACCGACGTTCGAGGCGAAGCCCGCGCCCAGCTGGGTATAGGCGGCTTCCATGCCGACCGAAGCGCCCAGCCCGCCCGATAGCAGGGTCAAGAGGGTCAGGTTGGCGCTGTCGATCAACGACATCTTGCCGCCATAGAGCGCGTTGGCCTCGATCGCGTCGACCACCTCGCGCGGCCGCCAGCGGCGGATGATCACCGTCGCCACGCCGACGACAACGCCGCCGATCACGGGCACCAGGAGAACACGCCACCAAGTGAGGCCGATGCCCTCGCTGAGCAGATGGTAGGGCGACATCCCGTAAGCCACCACATGCATCCACTGCATCATCTGGCGAACGAGGGCCACGCCGAAGCCCACCGCCATGCCGACCAACGCGCTCAGTACGGTGAGCGCGATCTCGTTGCTGCGCAGATGCCGCCGGTCGAGGCCGCGTAGCAGCGCGCGCCAGCGCACGCGCAGGAGGAAGGCGGTCTCCCGCCAGCTTCGCTCGCGGCTCAGCCATGGCACGACGCGCGCCAATGCCGGCGGTTTCGCCGTTGCATCGCGCGGAGACCGTTCGACCATGCCTTAACCTGAAGAGACCGCGAATTGGCTCAGGCGGCGCGTCTCAAACCCGCGTCGCCGATAGGGTCGAGCATAGGCAAGCGGGCCGGCACTGGCAATTCCGACCGGCTACCAGATGATGGTGCCGAACAGAATTGCATGGAGTGCGTAGTAGACCGCCAGATAGAGCGCCAACGTGCCGCAATAGACCACCGGCGCCAGGATCGGGTGGGGCTTGGTATCTGGTTTGTCGTCGCAGAGGACGCCGAGCAGAATGACGATGATCATCGAATGCCCGATGGCGTCGATCTTGCCGAATTCGAAGACCGCGCTGGTGAACATCATCGTCAGCACGAGCGCCCCCAGGCGCCGGATCAGCGGCGACCAGAGCAACGCGAAGGCCAGGCTGAACTCGAGCACCCCGGCCGCCGTCATGTAGAAATCGGGCTTGAGGTCCAGCGCCAGATTGGGATGTGCGTCGAGTACCGGGTAGGTCCAATCGGGATAGGCCCATTTCTCGATCGAGGCCCACATCAGGGTGAGCGCAGCCGCCCAGCGCGCGACGTCGAGCGGCCGGCGGCCGAACAGCTCCAGCCCGAGGCCGGTCAAGCCCAAATACGCGGCGAGGCCGAGGAAGATCGGATAATCCAGCATGTGGAAGATGCCGTAGGCATAGACGCCATAGGCGTAGAGGAAGGCGATGCCCAGCGCGGCCAGGATCAATGTCCGGCGCCAGAACAGGCAGATCACGATCCCGAATTCCAGCCAAGGAATGAAGGTGGAAGTCGTCTTCAGCTCGGGCGTCAGGATGATGCCGCCCATCACCCAGAGCGCGGTGAAGAACACGGCGCCCCCGCCGCGATACAGCATCTCGACGCGCGGCTTGAGATCGCCCGTTAAGCGGTCGAGCGACCGCAGAATCGCTTGACCGAGGACTTGGCGTTCGGCCCAACTCAGCACCCACAGCAGAACCGCCGCGGTGGCGACAAATTGCCAGAACGCCGGATGAAATATCCCGTGCAGCGGCACCGGCTGTTGCGGGACGTTGTAGGGCGCGAACCATTTGACGTGCGCCGACGCCGGCGCAACGACCAGCATCGCGCCGAATGGCGCGACGATAAAAAGAACCAATTTACGATAATTCACCGCGATCCCCCCTTGGAAAACCTGCTCTCAGCCGTTCAGTCGGGGCGGATGAAGGCGCGCAACTGAATCTTTACCGAAGAGGCGCATAAACGCCTTGCCGGCTCGACGGCGATTGGAGGCAACAGTGTTTTTGATTTTGGGCGCGTTCGGCGTCGTACTCGGCTCGGTCTCGGCCATCAGCGCCGAGAAATTCCCGATGCACCAGGCGAAGCTCGAACAATGGGGCGGCGATTTGTTCGTCAGCGGCATGGCATTGCTCGGCCTCGGCTTCCCGCTGATTTAAGCGCGAACCGTCGAGTCTCTATTTTCGCTGACGTTTTAGACACGCTTTCCCCAGATTTATGCACAGAGTGTCCCAAAAATTGGGCATTCTGAATCAAGAGTTTACCATAACATGGTGAATAAGGATAGCGAGATATCCACTTAACCTATTGGATTCCCTGACTCAATTTGTTAATAAAATTGACATGTTGTCATTACTTGGCGAACCTCGATGCCAGTAATAAAAATACTAATGATTCCAATATGTTGAAACGAGCCTTAGGCGCCGGCGGCGGCGTCTGCGCCCTTGATGCGGGCCGCCAGGGAGGCTTCCAGAAAGCGGTCGATATCGCCATCGAGGACCGCCCCGGTATTGCCGATTTCCACCCCGGTCCGCAGATCCTTCACCATCTGATAGGGCTGCAGCACATAGGACCGAATCTGGTGGCCCCAGCCAATATCGCTCTTGGTGGCGTTCATGGCGTCGGCCTGCGCCTCCTGCTTCTGGAGCTCGATCTCGTAGAGCCGCGCCTTGAGCATGGCCATGGCCTTGGCCCGGTTCTGATGCTGCGAGCGTTCGCTCTGGCAAGCGACCACGACCGGCCGGTCGCCGCCGGGCGGCGTGTAGGTCATGCGCACGGCGCTGTCGGTCTTGTTGACGTGCTGTCCGCCGGCACCCGAGGACCGATAGGTGTCGACCCGCAGATATTTATCCGCCACCTCGACCTCGATCTTGTCGTCGACCACCGGATAGACCCAGACCGAGGCGAAGCTGGTCTGCCGCCGGGCATTCGCATCGAAGGGCGAGATGCGCACCAGACGGTGGACGCCGCTCTCGGTCTTGAGCCAGCCATAGGCGTTCTCGCCGATGATGCGCACGGTCGCCGATTTGACGCCGGCGCCCTCCCCTGCGCTTTCCTCGATCCATTCGACCTTGTAGCTGTGGGCATCGGCCCAGCGCATGTACATGCGCAACAGCATCTCGGCCCAATCCTGCGCCTCGGTGCCCCCGGCACCGGCGTGAACCTCGAGATAGGCGTCGTTGCCGTCGGCCTCGCCGGACAGCAGGCTGTCGAGCTCGCGCGCTTTGACGTCGTCGCGCAGCTTGGCGAGCGCCTTTTGCGCCTCGTCGAGCATCGCTTGGTCGCCTTCGGCCTCGGCTATTTCGGCGAGGCCAAGCGTGTCGGCGAGCTCGCGTTCGATGCGCTTGTAGCCGCCGACGAGGCGCTCGAGCCGAGTGCGCTCGCGCATGAGCTGTTGCGCGAGCGTGGAATCGTTCCAGAAATCGGGCGCTTCGGCGAGCCGGTTCAGCTCCTCAAGCCGACGGGTGGAAACATCCCAGTCAAAGATGCCTCCTGAGCAACGCCAACGAACGGCGAATATCGCCGGCGACCGTCTCTATCTCTGCGCGCATGCGCGAAACCCCGTCAAAACGATGCGTAAGGTGGAGCTAATATAGGCCGCCGGTGCCGCCGCGGGGAGCGGCTTGCGAGGGAGCGGGCCCGTCATCGTCGGCGGCGCCCTCTCCCGGCATGATGTCGCCGGCACCCAGGGTGATGCCGTTGCCCGAGACCACTTGGCCGGGTTGCCCGGTCGGCTCGGTGCCGGGCTTGAACGCCTCGAAGATGACATTCTTATCGCCGGCCTGCGCCAGTTGCCCGGTCTTCGGATTGACGCGGACTAGGCGGATGCCGGGCGGAATGCGGAAGGGAATCGCCGGCTTGTCCTTGAGCGCCGTCGCCATGAAGTCGCGGAAGGCGGGCGCCGAGACCATCGCCCCGGTTTCGTGCTTGCCGAGACTCTTGGGCGTGTCGTAGCCGATGAAGACTCCCGCCGCGAGATCGGGCGAGAAGCCCACGAACCAGGTGTCGTTCGAATCGTTGGTCGTGCCGGTCTTGCCCGCGATAGGCTTGCCGACCGAGGCGACGATGCGGCCGGTGCCACGCTGGACGACGCCTTCAAGCATCGAGACGATCTGGTAGGTGCTGCGCGGGTCGGCGATCTGCTCGCGCGTGTCGGGCAATTCCGGCGGCGTCTGGTTATTCCAGGCGACGTTGTTGCAGCCCTCGCAGGGCCGCTGATCGGCGCGATAGATGGTGGCCCCGTTGCGGTCCTGCACCCGGTCGATAAAGGTCGGCTTGATGCGCTTGCCGCCGTTCACCAGCATTGCGTAGGCGGTGGTGAGGCGCAGCGGCGTCGTCTCGCCGGCGCCGAGGATGAAGGAGTTCTCGAGCGGCATGTTGTCGAGAATGCCAAAGCGCTCGATATACTGCTTGATGATCGGCAACCCGACCGTGGTGCCGACCCGCGCCGTGACCAGATTCAGCGATTCCTCGATGCCGACGCGCAACGGCACCGGGCCGTAGAAACGATGCTCATAATTCGTCGGGTTCCATTTCGGCAGGCCGGGACCCTGGTCGACGACAAAGGGCGCGTCCAGCACCAGTGTCGACGGCGTAAAACCGTGATCGAGCGCCGCCAGATAGACGAATGGCTTGATCGCCGATCCGGTCTGCCGCTTGGCTTGCGTCGCCCGGTCGAATTGGCTGATCTCATAGCTGAAGCCGCCGGTCATGGCCAGGACGCGGCCGGTATGCGGATCCATCGCGACGAGCGCGCCGGAGACCGCCGGAATCTGGCGCAACGCGTAATCACCGCTCGCCAGCTTCTCGACCAGCACCACGTCGCCCGGCGACACCGCAGCGGCCGGATTGGCCGGCACCGGGCCGAGACTGTCCTCGGTCAGCTTCTTGCGTGCCCAGCGCAACTCCTCATAGGGAATCTTGCCGCGCGTCCCGTCGGCGAAGCCGATCACCGCGGCGTCGGCTTCGGTCGTGAGGATCAGCGCCTTGTTCCAGCCGACATCGGCCGCGCCCGCCGGCAGCGGCAGCGCGGCTAGGCGCGATTGCCATTGATCATCGGCCCCTGTGCGCGCGACTGGCCCGCGATAGCCGTGACGACGGTCATAGGCTTCGAGCGCGTTGCGCAGCGATTTTTCGGCGGCGCGCTGCAGCGTCGGATCGAGGCTGGTGCGCACCGACAATCCGCCGCTATAGAGCTTCCGCTCGCCATAGCGCGCCAGCAGCTCGCGGCGGACTTCCTCGGTGAAATAATCGGCGCGCGTCAGCTCCGTGTCGTTGCGCTTGCCGAGCACGATCGGCATAGCCTGGGCCGCACGCGCCTGTTGCGCGGTGATAAAATTCGCCTCGACCATGCGGTCGATGACCCAGTCGCGACGCTCCTTGGCGGCTTCGGGAAAGCGCTGCGGGTTGTAGTTGTTCGGTGCCTTGGGGAGCGCCGCGAGAAAAGCCGCCTCCTCGACGGTCAACTCGTCGAGCGATTTGTTGAAATAGGTCAGCGCCGCGGCGGCCACGCCATAGGAGCCGCTGCCGAGATAAATCTCGTTCATGTAGAGCTCGAGGATGTGGTCCTTGCTCAGCACCTGTTCCATGCGGATGGCGATGAGCGCTTCCTTCATCTTCCGCTCGAGCGAAACCTCGTTGGTCAGCAGGAAGTTCTTCGCCACCTGCTGGGTAATCGTCGAGGCGCCGATCGGCCGCTTATGCGACCCCAGCCGGAAGATATCGGTGAAGGCGGCGCGCGCCATCGACAGCGGATCGATCCCGGCATGCGAATAGAAGTTCCGGTCCTCGGCGGCGAGGAAGGCATGGATCACCAGCGGCGGCATGGCGCTCACCGGCACGAAGACACGCTTCTCGGTGGCGTATTCGGCCAGCAGCCGGCCGTCCGCAGCATGAACGCGGGTGACGATCGACGGCTGGTAATCGGCGAGTTGCTGGTAATCCGGCAGTTCCCGGCTGAAGTACCAGACCGCCAGCCCGGCAAAGCCGACGCCGATGATCCCGGCGAAAAGCCCGAGAACGAAGAGGAATTTCAAAAGCTTCATCATGGCCCGTCACCCGCGCGCCTATCCTAGCGCAACCGGGAGTCGCGCGCGATCCTGCGGGCGCTTTATGGCGCCGCCATGGCCGCTTTCCAAGGGGAAAGCGCGTTAACCTATCGGGCGCCGGTGCCCGAATGCCGGGCTGGGCCATACGAGGCGGTTGTGGAGAAGGCCGCCGGCTAGTATCCTATTGAGGCGAAACACCGCGGTCTGCGCTTCCGGCCCAGGGCTGGCGGCGGCGGCGCGGCGGGACTCGCGGCGATGCCAAGGCATCGCGCGCCCCACCGAAACGCTGAAGACCGAATGGTTTGACGAAACCCAGAAGCCGCGCCGGCCATTTCGGCTGCGGCGCCCGAAAAGAGCCCAGGATGACCCTCGCTCTAGCCCAGTCCGATCGATCGACGGGCGGCGCCGGCTTCACACCTATCAGGCAGACGCTGCCGCCCGTCTTTCGCGCGGGCAGGCAGGCGCGCCTCGGAGTTCATTGGCATGACCAAGCGCATGCTCATCGATGCCGCCCACCCGGAAGAAACCCGTGTGGTGGTTTTGAGCGGCAACCGTCTCGACGAATTCGACTACGAGACGTCAACCAAGAAGCAGATCAAAGGTAACATCTACCTCGCCCGGGTGACGCGGGTCGAACCCTCGCTCCAGGCGGCCTTTGTCGAATACGGCGGAAACCGGCACGGCTTCCTTGCCTTCAACGAAATCCACCCCGATTACTACCGCATTCCGGTAGCGGATCGCGAAGCGGCGCTCGAAGCCGCGCGCGATGCCGAAGCCGCGGAGAACGAGCGCGAAGACGTGCACGAGCAGGCCGGGCTCGAGGGGCCGCCGCCGGCCGAGCATCCGATGCCGCTCGACATGCCGGCGGAGGAGATTTCGAGCGCGCCGCTGGACGCCGCGGAATCGCTGCCGCAGGGCGAAATGGGCGACAGCAACCAGCTCGATGCGTCTGCCGAGGGCACGGACGATGACGGGTTGTCCGCGGATGATTCTTCCCATGGTACTGAAGCGCCCAGCGAAGAGCCGGGTGTCATGCCCGACGAAGCCGCCGCGCCAGCCAGCGGCGAGGACGCCTCGGCACCGGCACCGAGTGCCGTTCCCGCCGGTAGCGTCGGCCGCGGCATCGAGACCGTCGGCGGCGACGAAATGGAGGAGACGCGCCGGCCGACGCGCCGGCCGTTCCGGCATTACAAGATTCAAGAGGTCATCAAGCGTCGGCAGATCATGCTCGTGCAGGTGACGAAGGAAGAGCGCGGCAATAAGGGCGCGGCGCTGACGACATATCTGTCGCTCGCCGGCCGCTATTGCGTGCTGATGCCGAATACGCCGCGCGGTGGCGGCGTATCGCGCAAGATCACCAGCTCGACCGATCGGCGCCGGCTGAAGGATTTGATGAGCGACCTCGAAGTGCCGGAAGGCATGGGTGTCATCGTCCGGACCGCGGGTAGCGAGCGAACAAAGCCCGAAATCAAGCGCGATTTCGAATATCTGCGGCGGCTATGGGACGAGATTCGCGAGCTCACCCTCAAATCGACCGCGCCGGCACTGATCTATGAAGAAGGCAGCCTGATCAAGCGCTCGATCCGCGATCTTTATTCGCGCGACATCGAGGAAGTGGTGATCGACGGCGTCGACGCCTACAACCAGGCGCGCTCGTTCATGACGATGCTCATGCCCAGCCACACCAAGCGGGTGAAGCTCTATCGCGACCCGACGGTGCCGCTCTTCCATCGCCACCAGATCGAAAGCCAGCTCGACGCTATCCACTCGCCGGTGGTGCAGTTGAAGTCGGGGGGCTATGCCGTCTTCAACCCGACGGAAGCGCTCGTCGCGATCGACGTCAATTCGGGCCGCTCGACACGCGAGCGCAACATCGAAGAGACCGCCTACAAGACCAATCTTGAAGCGTCGGACGAGATCGCGCGCCAATTGCGGCTGCGCGACCTCGCGGGCCTCATCGTCATCGACTTCATCGACATGGAGGAGCACCGCAACCAGCACGCGGTCGAGCGCCGCCTGAAGGAGGCGATGCGTCACGACCGCGCGCGCATCCAGCTTGGTCGGATCAGCCCCTTCGGGCTCTTGGAAATGTCGCGGCAAAGGTTGCGGCCTTCCTTAATAGAGGCGTCGACCCAGCCCTGCCCGCATTGCCAGGGCAGCGGCAATATCCGCTCGACGGAATCGACCGCGCTGCACGTCTTGCGTGCGATCGAGGAGGAAGGCGTGCGTCGCCGTTCGGCCGAGATCGTCGTCGCGGTGCCGACGCCGGTCGCGCTCTACATCCTCAACCAGAAACGCGCCACGCTGCAGCAAGCCGAAGCGCGTTACGGATTCCGCGTCACGATCACACGCGACGACACGTTGATCCCGCCCGCCTTCAAGCTGGAGCGCGTGCGTGCGCTGACGCCGGCCGAGATCGCGGCGCTGCCGGTGGCGCCGATGCCGACGCCGGAGCTGGAGGACGAGGATGACGTCATCGTCGACGACGAGGAGGCGCCGCTCGACGGCGCTGCCCCGGCGCCGGCCGATTTCGCCGAGCCGGACGAGGGTGCCCGTCCGCCGCGCGGATACCAACCCCATGCCGAGCAGGGCGGCGAAGGCCAGGACGGTCCCGGCCGCGGCCGTGGTCGGCGTCGCCGCCGGCGCGGCCGACATGGCGGCGATGGCCGCCAGGACCAGCCTCCGCATGGCGCGCCACAGCCCTACGCGGCGGCGCCCGGCGATCAGCCCTATGTACCGAATGCCGGCGAGCAACCTTTCGCCGCGCCGCCCGAAGGCGCGGCACTGGTCTATGAGACCGTCGCTGGCGAACCGCATCCCGCGAATGGCGAGCCGCAAGCGGGCGGCCGCCCGAATCCGGACGGGCCCAGGCGGCGTCGGCGCGGCCGCCGTGGCGGCAGGCGTCGGCGGCGCGGCGGCGAGGGCGGTGCCCCGCACGCCGAGGGCGGCCCGGGGACGACGAACGAGGCCGGCGGCAATTGGGCGTCCGCGCCACCGGAAAGCGATCCGGCGGCGCGGGCGGACATGCCGCTTCGGCGACCCGAGCCCGCCGAAGCGGCGGTGCAGACCCCGCATGAGCCGCCGTCCGCCGCCCCGTCTTGGAGCCGGGAGCCGGAGCCCGCCGCGCCCGCACCGCAAAGCGCGCCGCCGGCGAGCGACACAGTCGAACCGCCCGGCAATCCCAAGCGGGGCTGGTGGCGGCGCTAAGGCGTCACCGCCGCCAATTCTTCAGCTGGCGCGCCGCCGCGGCGATGGTCTCGGCGGTGCCGGCGTAGCAGAGCCGCAGCGTCGAGCGCCCGCGCGCCGGATCGAAATCGATGCCCGGCGTCAGCGCGACGCCCGTCTCGCGCAATAAACGCCGGCAGAATTCGTCGCTGTCATTGGTCAGGTGCCCGATATCCGCATAGAGGTAGAACGCGCCGTCCGATGGCGCCAGGCGATCGAAGCCGGCGCGCGGCAGCTCCTCGAGCAGCAGGGCACGGTTCTCGGCATAGCGCGCGACATTGGCGTCGAGCTCGGGTAGGCAATCGAAGGCGGCGCAAGCCGCGTGTTGCGACAACGACGGCGGCGACACGAAAAGATTCTGCGCCAGGCAATCGACGGCGCGCAGCATGTCGTCGGGCACCACCATCCAGCCGATGCGCCAGCCGGTCATCGAGAAATACTTGGAAAAGCTGTTGACCACGATCGCCTGCGGATCGTGCGCCAACGCGGTCGAGGCCGCGGCACCGTAGGTGATGCCGTGGTAGATCTCGTCGGAGATCAGGCGAATCCCGGCGCCGCGGCAATAGTCGGCGATGGCCGCCAGCTCGGCGGCCGGCAGCATCGTGCCGGTCGGATTGGCCGGGCTCGCCACGATCAAGCCCTCAAGGTCCGGGCCGGCCGCGCGCAATAGATCGAGCGTCACCTGATAGCGCTCCGCCGGCCCGACGGACAATTCGACCGGCACCAGATCGAGCGCCCGCAGGATATTGCGATACGCGGGATAGCCCGGTGCGGCGATCGCCACCTTGTCGCCAGCATCGAACCCCGCGAGGCAAGCGAGGATGAACCCGGCGGACGAGCCGGTGGTGACGACGATGCGCGCCGGATCGCAGGCGACGCCGTAACGCGTCCCGTAAAAGCCGGCGATCGCGCGGCGCAGCGCGGGCAGGCCGACTGCATCGGTATATCCCAGCACCTCTTTGTCGAGCGCGGCGCGGGCAGCGGCGGTGACGCCTTTTGGGGCGGGGGTTGACGGTTGTCCAACCTCCAAGTGCAGCACGTCCTTGCCCGAAGCGGCGCGCTCGTTCGCCGCCCGCAACACGTCCATCACGATAAACGGCGCCACGCCGCCGCGCGCCGAGACCTTGAGCGTCATCGCGCGCGCGCCCGAGAAATCGCCGGTTGACGGCCGGACGAGGATTGACGGAAGGTAAGCGCCGGAACGGAGCCGCGATTGAGTTTGCGCATTTTCCTCAAGGGCTTATGTGTCGTTTTGATGGCGAGCATCCTGCTGGCGCGGAGTGCGCTCGCCGATGATTCGCCGAGCCTCATTCGCGACGCCGAGACCGAAAATCTCATCCGCACCTTCGCAGCGCCGATTTTCCGCGCCGCCGGCCTCGATGCCCGCGCCGTGCACATCTATATCATTAACGATCCGACACTCAATTCCTTCGTTGCCGGCGGCCAGAATCTGTTCATGAACACCGGCACGCTGCTGCGCGCCGACCGGCCGAACGAGGTCATCGGCATCATGGCGCACGAAACCGGCCACATCGCCGGCGGGCATCTCGTGCGCATGCAAGAGGAGATGCACAATGCCTCGATCAAGGCGCTCATCGGCATGGCGGTGGGCGCGCTGGCGGGCATCGCCGGCCACGGCAACGGCGATGCCGCCGGCGCCGCCATCTTGAGCGGCGAGAGCGTTGGCGAGCGCTCCTACCTCTCCTTCTCGGTAACCCAGGAAGCCTCCGCCGATCACGCCGCCCTCACCTTTCTCGACCGCACGCATCAATCGGCTCAGGGGCTGCTCGATTTCTTCGATATCCTGGCGCAGGAAGAGTTGCTGTCGGCGCAGCGGCAGGATCCCTATCTACGCACCCACCCGCTCACCCGCCAGCGTATTGAATACATCCGCGACCATGTGCGGACGTCGCCCTATTCGAAGAATGTCGATCCGCCGGAATGGGTGGCCCAATTCAAGGTCATGCAGGCGAAGCTCGATGCGTTCCTCAACCCGCCCACGGCGACGCTCGCCAAATACAAGGCCGAGGACACCTCCGTACCGGCGCGCTATGCGCGCGCCATTGCGTTCTATCGTATTCCGCAGATGAAGGACGCGTTGTCCGCCATCGACGGCCTGATCCACGATTATCCCGACAACCCGTATTACCAGGAGCTCAAGGGCCAGATGCTGTTCGAGAACGGTCGCATCGCCGAGGCCGTGGCGCCCTACCAGAAGGCTGTGCAGCTTGCGCCGGACACGCCGCTGCTGCGCATCGAGCTGGCGCAGGTCGAGCTCGAGACCAACGATCAAGCCATGGTGCCCAAGGCGCTGGCAATGCTGGCCGACGCCGTGCACTTTGAAAACGAGAACCCGGATGCTTGGCATTTCCTGGCCATCGCCTATGGCCGCAGCAACAACATCGGCATGGCGGCGCTGTCGCTGGCCGAAGAAGGTATGACAAATGGCGATTACCAGACGGCCGGCCAGCAGGCGGATCGCGCCAGCAAGCTGTTACCGCCCGGAGCGGAGCGCCAGCGGGCGCTCGACATCAAAAACGATGCCAAGCGTCTGCGCGACGGCTAGACGCGGCGTGAACCGGCTCGGTGCGTTCGCCCTCGTGCTGGCCTTGGCGGTATTTGCCGCGCCCGCGCCCGTCAAGGCCGAGAGCTTCACCCCCGCGCAGAAGCAGGAGCTCGACCAGATCATCCATGACTATTTGCTGCAGCATCCCGAAGCGATCATGGAATCGGTCAAGGCGATGCAGGCGAAGAGCGATGCCGAGACCGCCGCGCGGCAGCGGAAGACGATCGTCGATCGGCGGCGGGAAATCTTCGCTGATCCGGATTCCGCCGTCGGCGGCAATCCCAAGGGCGACGTCACGCTGGTCGAGTTCTTCGATTACCGCTGCCCCTATTGCAAGCAGATCGAACCATCGCTCGACGCGCTCATCAAGGAGGACGGCAAGCTTCGCGTCGTCTACAAGGAATTGCCGATCCTCGGGCCGCCCTCGGTCTTCGCCTCGCGCGCCGCCATTGCGGCGCGCAAGCAGGGCAAATACGACGCGTTCCACAGCCGCATGATGGCGTTCAAGGGTACCATCGACAGCGACGCCGTGCTCAAGGTGGCGACGGCGGCAGGCCTCGATTTGGACCGGCTCAAGACCGACATGGCCGCCCCGGAGATCGACAAGATCATCAAGCGCAATTACGCGCTGGCCGAGGCGCTGGCGATCGACGGCACCCCCGGCCTCATCGTCGGTGACGACCTCGCCGTGGGCGCGGTCGACCTCGATACGCTGCGCAAGATGATCGCCGCCGCCCGCAAGAAAGGCGGCTAGCCTCTCACGCCGCGACTTCAGGCCCGGTGGGTTGCGCCGGCTCTGCCGAGGAAGTCGTCAGCTTGTCGCGGCCGCACATGAGATTTTTCCGGGGCGCGTCATGCGAAAAAGGGGCTTGGTCGGGGCGCGAACCAGCCTCTATCTTACGCGCCTATCCTAATCCCGCATCGCTGCAAAAGAGACTCCTCGCATGGGACAGTTCGGCATGGGCCAGCCGGTGCGCCGATCGGAAGATCGGCGCTTCGTCACCGGCGGCGGCCGGTATACCGACGACATCGTGTTGCCGCGCCAGGCGCAGGCCTATGTCCTGCGCTCGCCGCACGCCCATGCGCGCATCCGCGCCATCGCCGCCGATGCGGCGCGCACCGCGCCGGGCGTGCTCGGCATCTTTACCGCCGATGATTTAAGACAAGACGGCATCGGCGCCATTCCCTGCGTCGTGCCGCTCAAGAACCGCGACGGCAGCCGCATCAGGATGGTCGAGCACCCGCTGCTCGCCGCCGGCCGCGCGCGGCACGTTGGGGATGGCGTCGCTTTCATCGTCGCCGAGACCCTGGCGCAGGCCAAGGACGCCGCCGAGCTCGTCGAGGTGGATTACGAGATTTTACCCGCCATCGCCGACACGGCGCGCGCGGCCGAGCCGGGCCAGCCGCTGGTCTGGGACGACATCCCGAACAACCTCTGCCTCGATTGGGAGAGCGGCAACCGCCCGGCGGTCGAAGCGGCTTTTGCCGGCGCCAAGCACGTCGTCGAGTTGAGCCTGGTCAACAACCGGCTGGTCGCCAATTCGATGGAGCCGCGCGTCGCCCTTGGCGCCTATGAGCGCGGCGAGGAGCGCTTCACGCTCTACACCTCGACCCAGGGCTCGCATGCAATCCGCCGGCTACTGGCGGCGAACGTCTTCAAGCTGCCGGAGCACCGCCTCCGTGTCGTGACGCCGGATGTCGGCGGCGGCTTCGGCATGAAGCTCTTTCTCTATCCCGAGCACGGGCTGGTGCTCTATGCCGCGCGCAAGCTCGGCGTGCCGGTCAAGTGGGTCGGCGAGCGCGGCGAATCCTTCCTGACCGACGCGCATGGCCGCGACAATGTCACGCGTGCGCGGCTGGCGCTCGACGACAAGCTCAATTTCCTCGCCATCGACGTCGAGACCACAGCCAATCTCGGCGCCTATCTCTCGAATTTCGGCACCTTCATTCCGACCATGGCCGGCACCGCCATGCTGGCAGGCGTCTATCGCACACCGGCGGCGGTGGTGCGGGTCAAGGCGGTCTACACCAACACCGTCGTGGTCGACGCCTATCGCGGCGCCGGACGGCCCGAGGCGAATTACGTCATCGAGCGCCTGGTCGATCACGCGGCACGCCAGTTGAAAGTTTCGCCGGCCGAGTTGCGGCGGCGCAATTTCATCCCGCCCGACGCCATGCCGTTCAAGACCGCCTTCGGCATGAATTACGACAGCGGCGAATTCGCCCGGAACATGGCGGATGCGCTGAAAGGCATCGACGTCGACGGCTTTCCGGCACGCCGCGAGCAATCCCGCGCGCGCGGCAAGCTGCGCGGCCTGGGTCTCGCTACCTATATCGAGCAATGCGGCGGCGGCTTCGACGAGATGGCGGAGATCCGCTTCGACGGCAGCGGCGCCGCAACCGTTATCATTGGCTCGCAATCCTCCGGCCAGGGGCATCAGACCGCCTATGCGCAACTCGTCGCGGACGGGCTGGGCATCCCGTTCGAGCGCGTGCGCGTCCATCAGGGCGACACCGACATCGTCGGTTTCGGGCGCGGCACCGGCGGCTCGCGCTCGCTGCCGGTCGGCGGCAACGCCATCCAGATCGCCGTCCGCCGCATCATCGAGAAGGGCAAGAAGATCGCCGCGCACCGCCTCGAAGCCGCCGAGGCCGATCTCGAATTCGCCGACGGCGCCTATGTCGTCTCGGGTACCGACAAGCGCATCGGCATGACCGAGGTGGCGCAAGCCGCCTTCAACCCGCTGGTGCTACCGCCGGGTTTGGAGCCGGGCCTCGACGAGAAAGCTCATTTTCTTCCGGCGGCGCACACCTTTCCGAACGGCTGTCACGTTTGCGAGATCGAGATCGACCCCGAAACCGGCATGACGGCCATTGCGCGCTATGTCGTGGTCGATGATTTCGGCAATGTGGTGAACCCGCTGCTGCTGGAAGGACAGGTGCATGGCGGCGTGGTCCAGGGCATCGGCCAGGCGCTGGTCGAGGGCTGCGTCTATGATTCCGGCGGCCAACTCCTCACCGGCTCGTTCATGGATTACGCCATGCCGCGCGCCCTCGACATGCCGAATATCGAGTTCAGCTACAACGTCGTGCCGTGCACGACCAATCCTCTGGGCGTGAAGGGCGCCGGCGAGGCCGGCGCCATCGGTGCGCCGCCGGCGGTCATGAACGCCATCGTCGACGCGCTGGCGCCGCTCGGCATTGCCACGGTCGAGATGCCGGCGACGCCGCTCAGCCTGTGGCGCGCCATTCAGCACGCACGCGCGTCGTGACGCTCGATTATCAGGCATTGCTCGAAGCCGCGCGGCGCGCCGCCCGCCACGCGGGAAGCGCCGTCCTGGAAATCGCTGCCGGCCATGTCGAGACCCGCCACAAGACCGACCAATCGCCGGTGACGATCGCCGACGACACCGCCGAGCGCATCATCCTCGCCGCGTTGCGGCAGGCGGCGCCCGATATTCCGATCGTTTCGGAGGAAGATGCCGCCGCGACAGGGCTGCCGGCCGGCCCCGCTGCGCGCTATTGGCTGGTCGATCCGGTCGACGGCACGCGCGGCTTCATCGAGCGGCGCGACGAATACACCGTCAACATCGGCTTGGTCGAGAACGGCCGCGCGGTGCTCGGTGTCATCGGCGTGCCGACCCGGGGATTGATCTACGCCGCCTGCGGCGCCGGCACCGCGACACGGCAGCAAGGCGATGCGCGCCCGGAGTCGATATCCGCACGGCTGCCGCCGCCGCAACCCATCGTGCTATCGAGCCGCTTTTACGGCGCCTCGCGGCGGCTGACGGCCTATCTCGACGCCATTCCCGGCGCCGAGAACCGGCAGATGGGCAGCGCGGTCAAATTCTGCATCCTGGCCGAGGGCGGCGCCGATTATTATCCGCGCTTCGGCGAGACCTGCGAATGGGACACCGCGGCCGGTCAGGCGATCCTCGAAGCGGCGGGCGGCAGCGTCCGCACCCTCGATGGCGCGCCGCTGGCTTACGGCAAGTCGAAATTTCTCAATCCCGCTTTCGTCGCCCGCGGGCGGACGTGATTGAAAGCCTGTCCGCCGGAGAGCTGAACCGCGCCGCCGCCTTGCTGCGCGCGGGCCAACTCGTCGCCTTTCCGACCGAGACGGTCTATGGGCTGGGCGGCGACGCCGGCAACGACCGGGCGGTGGCAGCCATCTTCGCCGCCAAGGAACGGCCGAAATTCAATCCGCTGATCGTGCACGTTCCCGATCTCGTTGCGGCCGAGCGGCTCGGCGTGTTCGATGCCCGCGCGCGCGACCTTGCCCGGCGGTTCTGGCCGGGACCGCTCAGCCTGGTGGTAAACCGCCGCGTCGATAGTGGAATCTCTCTGCTCGCCAGCGCCGGGCTCGACACCCTGGCACTGCGCGTGCCGGCGCATCCGCTGGCGCAGGCGCTGCTGCGCGCGGTGAATCGCCCGCTCGCCGCGCCCAGCGCCAATCGCTCCGGCCATGTCAGCCCGACCGCCGCGGCGCATGTCGTGGCCGACCTCGGCGGCCGGATTGCCGCGGTGCTCGACGGCGGCGCCTGCTCGATCGGCATCGAATCCACCATCCTCGATCTGTCGGACGCAGCGCCCATCCTGCTGCGCGCCGGCGGCGTCGCGCTGGAAAACCTGGTCGCCATTCTGGGACCGGTCGCCCGCGGCGGGGCCGGCGCCGCGCCGCGCGCGCCGGGCATGCTGGAGCGGCATTACGCCCCGTCCCGCCCATTGCGACTCAACGCCGCGCGCGTGGCATCGACCGAGGCGCTCCTCGCCTTCGGCCCGAACCCGCTCCAAGGCGCGGCGGAGACCCTCTCCTTGAGCGTGGCCGGCGATACCGTCGAGGCCGCCGCCCGGCTCTTTGCTGCGCTGCGCGCCCTCGACCGGCCGGCATTCAGTGCCATCGCCGTCATGCCGATACCGGAGACGGGGCTGGGCCTCGCCATCAACGACCGGCTTGCCCGCGCCGCGCGGGGGCGATAGGCCTAGGTCCGTGGATACGAGCATCTCGCACATCGATACCGTCGCGCGGCTCAAATCCGTGGTCGGCGACAAGGGCGTGGTCCCCGATTCGGCGGTAGAGCCCTTCCTGATCGAGGAGCGTGGCTTGTGGCATGGCTCAGCGCTGGCCGTGCTGCGCCCGGCCTCGACCGCCGAGGTGGCCGAGCTGGTCAGGATTTGCGCCGCCGCGCGTCTGCCGATCTATCCGCAGGGCGGCAATACCGGTCTCTGCGGCGGGGCGGTGCCGGCGAAGAACGGCGTCCTCGTCAGCCTCGGCCGGATGAACCGCGTGCGGGCGCTCGACGCGCTGAACTTCACCATGACCGTCGAGGCCGGCTGCGTCCTCGCCGACGCGCAGCGCGCCGCCGAAGCCGCCGACCGGCTGTTTCCGCTCAGCCTCGGCGCCGAAGGCTCGTGCCAGATCGGCGGCAACCTCTCGACCAATGCCGGCGGCATCAACGTCCTGCGCTATGGCAACATGCGGGAGCTGACGCTCGGCATCGAGGCGGTGCTGCCCGATGGCCGGACCTGGAACGGGTTGCGCGGCTTGCGCAAGAACAACACGGGCTACGATCTGAAGCACCTCTTCATCGGCGGCGAAGGTACGCTCGGCATCATCACCGCCGCGACGCTCAAGCTGTTCCCACGGCCCCAGGAGGTCGAGACCGCCTTCGTCGGCCTGAAGCGCGTCGAGGACGTCATGGCGCTGTTCGCCCGCGCCCGCATCGCCAGCGGCGATCAGCTGACCGGCTTCGAGCTCGTGCCGCGCATCGGCCTCGAAGTCGCGATCCAGCACGGCCAGAATTTGAGCGATCCGCTGACGAGCAAGCATCCGTGGTACGCGCTGCTCGAAATCTCATCGAGCCGGAAGGATAGCGGCCTCAGGGCGGCGCTCGAGGATTTCCTCGCCACGGCAATGGCGGAGAGATTGATCGAGGACGGCGTCATCGCCGCCAGCGAGCAGCAGCGCCGCGATCTGTGGCGTATCCGTGCCCTTCTGGCCGAGCGCCAAACGGCCCTCGGCGGCAGCATCAAGCACGACGTCTCGGTACCGGTGAGCCGCGTCGCCGATTTCATCGTCCAGGCAAGCAAGGCGGTGACCGACCGGCTGCCCGGCATCCGCCCCTTCGCCTTCGGCCATGTCGGCGACGGCAACATCCATTTCAATCTGACCCAGCCCGTCGCCGCGGACAAAGCCGTCTATCTCGCGCGCTGGGCCGAGTTCAACCGCATCGTGCACGACATCGTCATCGCGATGGGCGGCTCGATCAGCGCCGAGCACGGTATCGGCCTGGTGAAGCTCGAAGAACTGCAGCATTACGGCCAGCCGATCGAGCTCGAGTTGATGCGGCGCATCAAGCAGGCGCTCGATCCCGACGGCATCATGAATCCCGGCAAGCTGCTGAAGACCGAGGCATGACCGATTACGCGGCGCCACTGGAAGAGATGCGCTTCGTGCTAGCCGAGATCGCCGGGCTGCCCGATCTGGCCATGCTGCCGGGCCTCGACCATGCTTCCGCCGATGTGACCGACGCCGTGCTGCAGGGCGCGGCACAGCTCGCCGGCGAGGTGCTCGCTCCGCTGAACCGGATCGGCGATCGGGAGCGCAGCATTTACGAGAACGGCGTGGTGCGCACGCCCACCGGCTTCAAGGACGCCTATCGCCGCTATGCCGAGGGCGGCTGGAGCGGGATGAGTGTCGATGCCGTGCATGGCGGCCAGGGGCTGCCCGCCGCGATCGCCACCGCGGTGTTCGAGATGTGGACGAGCGCCAACATGGCCTTCGCGCTCTGTCCGCTTTTGAGCCTCAGCGCCATAGAGCTGCTGACGCAAATCGGCACCGCAGAACAGCGCCGAACCTATTTGCCGAAACTGGTCGCCGGCGAATGGACCGGGACGATGAACCTGACCGAACCGCAGGCCGGCAGCGATCTCGGGGCGCTGCGCAGCCGCGCGGTCCGGGAGGGCGACCGCTACCGCATCACCGGCCAGAAGATCTTCATCACCTATGGCGAGCACGACCTGGCCGAGAACATCATCCATCTCGTGCTTGCCCGCCTGCCGGATGCACCGCCCGGCAGCAAGGGGATCTCGCTTTTCCTGGTGCCTAAATTCCTCATCAAGGAAGACGGCAGTCTCGGCGCGCGCAACGATTTGCGCTGCATCCGGCTCGAAGAGAAGCTCGGCATCCACGCCAGCCCGACCTGCGTCATGTCCTACGGCGAAGACGGTGGCGCGACAGGATATCTCGTGGGAGCCGAGAATCGCGGCCTCGAAGGCATGTTCATCATGATGAACAACGCCCGGCTCCATGTCGGGCTTGAGGGTGTCGCCATCGCCGAGCGCGCCTATCAGCAAGCCCGCGCCTTCGCCCGGGAGCGCGTGCAGGGCAAGCCGGTGACGGCGCGCGACGGCCAAAAGCTGCCGATCCTCCATCATCCCGACGTGCGTCGCATGCTGCTGTCGATGCGCGCGGCGACCGAGGCAGCGCGCGCCCTCGCCTATTACACCGCGGGTGAAACCGATCGCGCGCGGCACCATCCCGATTCGGCGCGGCGCGAAGCGGCGCAGGCCCGCGTCGACCTGCTCACGCCGGTGGTCAAGGCGTGGTGCACCGATATCGGCGTCGAAGTGGCCTCGACCGGCATCCAGGTGCATGGCGGGATGGGCTTCATCGAGGAAACCGGCGCGGCGCAGCATCTGCGCGATGCACGCATCGCGCCCATCTACGAAGGCACCAACGGCATCCAGGCGAACGACCTGGTCGGCCGCAAGCTGGCGCGCGACGGCGGGGCATCCGCGGCAGCGCTGATCGGCGACATGCGCCGGATGCTGCCGCACGCCGATGCCGATGTCGCCGAGCATCTCGCCCAGGGCATCGATGCGCTCGACCGCGCCGGCCGCTATCTGGTCGGGGCTTACGCTACGCATCCCGCCGACGCGCTCGCCGGCGCCGAGCCTTACCTGAAACTGCTGGGCAATGTCGCCGGCGGTTGGCTCCTGGCCCAAAGCGCCGCGGCGGCGCGCCGCCGGCTTGCCGCCGGAGACAGCGACAAGCGTTTCCTCGAGGCCAAGATTGCAACCTGCCGCTTTTTCGCGGCGCACCGGCTGGCGCTGGCGCCGGCGCTGCTGCCGGCGGTCACCGGGGGCGCCACGGTGATGGGATTCGATCTCGAGACGCTTTAGCGAGACGCTTCGAGCGCTAGGCAGCCTTTTCGTTGACGCAGCGCAGCAGCTTCCAATAGCCGAACAGATTGCTCGGCCGGATTTCGCGCACCGACAGGCGGCCGGTCTCGACAAAACGATCCATCTCGAAATCGGCGTGGAAGCCGATCTTGCCCGCGAGCGGCGCCAGCATCTTCTCGAAGCCGCGCACCAGCGGGTGATCGCTCATGAAATGGTTGACGATCACGATCGTGCCGCCCGGCCGGCAGACGCGCCGCATCTCGGCGGCGAAGCGCGCCGGATCGGGCACCACCGAGGCGACATAGAGCGCCAGCACCGCGTCGAAGCTGTTATCGGCGAAGTTCGTCTTCTCGGCGTCCATCACCTGGAGCGCCTTGACCTGCTTCAGGCTTTGGCGTGCGACGCGTTTCTCCGCCTTGGCGAGCATCTCGGCGGAAACGTCGATGCCGGTGACCTCGGAATCGGCGCGGAAGTAAGGCAGCGACAGGCCCGTGCCGACGCCGACCTCGAGAATGCGCTGGCCCGGCTGGCCGTTGGCGATGCGCACCGCCGCCTTGCGGCCGGGATGGAAGATCGGCCCGAAGACAAAATCATACGAGCCCGAAAACAGCCGGTAGGTCCTGACGGTATCCTGCAAATCCATGACACTTCCCTCGCGCGTTCGACCGCGCGGCACTACCCAAGAACTAAATTATCGTAATGGACTCCGCCTCGAAACCCTTGCGGCCCTCGATGACTTCAACCCGGACGCGTTGCCCCGGTTCCAGGGCGTCGACGCCGCTGCGGCGCAGCACGGTGACGTGAACGAAGATGTCCTTGCCGCCGCCCTCGGGGGCAATGAAGCCATAGCCCTTGTCGGGCTCGAACCATTTGACCGCACCCTGCATCGTCTGCGACGGGCCGGCGGGCCGGCCGCCTTCGCGGAAGCCCTCGCGCGACGGCGCGGCGGTGCTGTTGTCGATGTTGAGCACGTTGGTCACCAGCGGTCCCTTGGCGCCGGGCCCGACTTCGCAGGTGATCAAGGCGCCCTCGCGCGCATCGTCATACCCCGCGCGGCGCAGGATGGCCATGGGCAGGAAGGCGTCCGGGCTGCCATCGGATAGCGCGACAAAGCCGAAGCCCTTGGCGGCGTTGAACCATTTAACCTTGGCGTCGACGCGACGGCCGGCCGGCGCCTCGTCGTTGCGGAAGTAATCAGGACGGCGCTCATACATGGTCGTAAACGATTCCCCCCTTAATCAGGCACATCTAAACAACAGTTTAGAATAACCCGAATTCGCCCCCGCCGCCAAGCGCGGCCACGGGGTCTTCTTCCCGCATCTCGAACGGCGATTTAGCCTCGGTAAGCCACCACTTTCTGGGTCTGCTCGCCCAGGCGCGCGATGGTCAGATGCATGCTATCGCCGGGCTTGAGGAACCGGTTGCGTCCCAGGCCGACGCCTGACGGCGTGCCGGTGGCGATCAGGTCGCCCGGCATCAAGGTCAGGAACTGGCTGGTGTAGCTGATGATCGTCGCGCAGTTGAAAATCATGTCCCGCGTGTTGCCCTTCTGCATCACTTCACCGCTGACGGTGCAGACCACATCGAGCGCCTGCGGATCGCCGAGTTCGTCCGGCGTCACCAGCCACGGTCCGGTCGGGCAGAAGGTGTCGCAACTCTTGCCCTTCATCCATTGCGGGCCGCGTTCGAGCTGGAAATTCCGCTCGGACACGTCGTTGACGATGCAGTAGCCGGCGACGTGCTTGAGCGCGTCGGCCTCGCTCACATACTGCGCCTTGGTGCCGATGACGATGCCGAGCTCGATCTCCCAATCGCCCTTGATCGAGTTCTTGGGCAGCACGACGTCGTCATTGGGCCCCGACATGGAGGTGACCGCCTTCATGAACAGCACGGGCTCGGTCGGGATCTTCATCGTCGCTTCGTTGGCATGGTCGCGATAGTTGAGCCCGACGGCGACGATCTTCGGCACGTTGGCAACGCAAGCGCCGAGGCGTGGCTTGCCCGGTACCGCCGGCAGCTTTTCTGGATCGAGCTTCTTCAGCTTATCGAGCGCGGCCGGCGAGAGCTGGTCCGGCGTCAGGTCCTTGATCGTGCCGGAAAGGTCGCGGATTTGTCCCTTGGCGTCGAGCAGGCCGGGTTTTTCCTGACCGGGCTGGCCATAGCGCAGCAATTTCATCAGCGAATTTCCTTTCGGTTGAACCGGCAGCGCGGCGAGTGCGGGAAATAAATTAAGGCCGGCAAACTGCCACAGGACGCCGCCGACTGCAATTCAGCCGCGACGCTCCTCAGCGCTGATCGGCTTGCGCGAGCGCCGTCTTGAGCGCCGCAAGATAGGCGCGGATGCGCGCCGCGTTGACGCCGAAATCGCCGCTCCCCTGGCGCGACAGCGAGCGCACATCGATGCGGCTGTCGTTGCCGTGGCGCGACACCCGGATCGAAACGTCGTCGGTGAAGCCCATCCAGAAGGATTGCTGGCTCGCCTCGACGCGCCGAGCCGATTTGTCGGTGATAACGTCGATCCAGCCGGGCATTGCTTGCGCCGTAGCGAGCGCGATCTGATACGCCCGCTCCGGCGGCAGCGCGGCGTCGAGCGGGACGATGTCGGGATAGGCGGCGCGCTGCAGCTTCGCCACCGCCGGGCCGCCATATTCGACAGGCAAGGCGTCCTCCGCGACGCGCGACGGCAGCACCGCCCAGAAGCCGGGCGGATCGACCGTGTCGGTGGTGATGTCGTGGATCGGCGGCAGACGCGCGGCGAGGCGGGTGTAATGCCACGGCACATAGGCGAGCCCGACACCGCCGATAAGCGCCGCGAGCGCGAGCAGCCGGCAGGTCGTGGTCAGCCGCGCGAAGCCGGCCAGGGCCACGAGCGAAACCGCCACCCCGGCAATTGCGAGGTAGGCGGCGTAGCGCAGGATCAGAAAAGAGACCGTGTAATACCACAGGCCGAGTCGCCAGCCGGCGGGCACCAGCGCGAATCCGATCAAGGCCAGCAGCGCCAGACCGAAAGCCCAAATTGCCGCCGTTTCAGCGAAACCGCGCGGTCGATCGACGATCAGGCTTTCCTGATATGCCATGCGCCCTGTCCCGCTTAACGTCCGAACGTATTATACCGACTCCACCATCTCGTGATCGGTTTGGTTTACGCGCCATCTCGACAGGAATAGGATTCGACCCGAAACCAATGTCTCGATGTGACCAGCACAGCCGTCTCGCCTGACATAACGACCGATCGCAGCGATAAATTCCGCCGCCGCGAGGATCGGCGCAATTTGTGGCGCGGCTTGGGCAATTCGCTGTTGCTGCACGCGCTCATCCTGGCGCTGCTCATCGGGCTCTGGCAGGTGCCCGAACCGGTCGAGGTCGCGCTGCCGCCGGTCACCATCAAGCTCGAAGGCAGCGGCGCTTCGGGCTCGCCGGGCGGCAGCGGCGGCAATGCGCGGACGCCGGGCGAGGCGCACAGCGCCGCGACGACGCTTGAATCCAACTCGGCGCAGACGTCACAGCAATCGACGGCCGCCGACGCCGCGCCGACGACCGAAACCACGCCGCCGCTGCAGCAGCCGACGCTCTCGCAGAAAGTCGTTCCCCTCAAGCCGCCGCCCAAGCCGCAGCCGAAGCATGTGCAACGCCAAGCGAGCAAGCCGGCGACGCAAGCGGCCCCGGCGCCGCAGCCGCAACCGCAGCCAGCCGAAACCGCGCTCGCCGGCAATCCGGCGGCCAAGGGCACCGGTATGGAGGGCGTCGGCGGCGCGGGCAACGGCAATTTCGGCGTGAGTCAGGGAGCGGGCGGCGCCAATCGCGGTGCCGGCTCCGGCGACGACTATCTCGACGTGGTGCGACGCCATCTCAGCCGTTACAAGCATTACCCCGACGATGCGGCGAAGAAGAAACAGGAAGGCAGCGTTATCGTCAGCTTCACGCTTGCGCATGATGGCACCGTCACCGGCGCCTGGATCGACCAGAGCTCGGGCAATCCGCTGCTCGACCAGGCAGCCCTCGCGATGTTTCGCGACGGCTCGCCGGTCCCGCCGGTGCCCGAACGTTATTGGAGCAAGACCGGGCCGATCACCATATCGGTCGATTTCAAGCTCGGATTCTTCGAGAAAATCCTGCGCTGACGCGCCGTTCTCCGGCCGTTATGCATCCATTAACGACAAATGTGCTCAAATTCCCGGGCAATTAGGACGCCGGGGAATTCGATGGGCGACCAGACCAACGCATTGACCGACCGTAATCTTGAAGCGGCAACCACGCTCAGCCTCAAGCGCGAGCCGGCCTGCTTCGTCTATCTGTGCGGCAAGGCGGTGTCGCCGCCGCAGCCGATTGACGCCATCAATCTCGACCTCGCCTCGGTGGATTATTTCGGCGGACGCGCCTCGCTGTGGGCGACGCTGGAAATGCGTTCCTCGGCCTCGGAGGAGCGGCCAACCGCCATCATCGGCTTCGACGAGAGTTTCCTCTCCCCCTTCACCCGCGCGCTGATCGAATCCTCCGCCTCGCGCGTGCCCTATCGCATGACCATCACGCGTACCGCCGAGCGGCCGCAACGGCTGGTGGAATACATCACCGGACCGGGCGTGGCGCTGGCCGAGCTGATCCTGACGCCGCAGGACAACGTCGTCACGATCTCGGCGCGCAGCGTCGAGAGCGACGACGAGCAAACGCTGTTCCAGCTGCCGCGCACCGACAGCTTCCTGCGCGCCTTCGCCAAGATGACGTATCAGGCGGATCAGCAGCTGCTTGAAATCTTGTCGCAAAACGAGAAGCTGGCGCAGAAGCGGGCGCGCGACGCCGCTTAGTCGCTTTTTCCCTCGGCCGCATTGAACAGATCGCGCTCGGCGTAACGGATTTTTCCGCCGGGCAGCAACCGCGCGCCCTCGGTGAGCCTCGCCTCGTCGATCCGGCCGGGCGCCAGGATATGCTCGACCTTCTCCCCCGCCGCCAGCAGGTAATCGGCGATGATGCGGCGATGGCACCGCCACCACACCGCCTCGGCGCATAGGATCGCGGTCGGGCGCTCTTGCGCCAGCCCGCGCAGCTCGGCGAAGGCAGGATCGAAGGCAGCCGTTTCGGCATAATCGGCGAAATTGCGGAAACCTTCCTCGCGCCACAGCGTGTTGCGCGACGTCGATTCCGCACGCCCGCGCCGGCCGCCGAGCCCCGGCGCATGGTGATAGCGGATGCCCGCCTCGGCCAGCGCCGGAGCCAGGGTCTCGCGGTTGAAATGCGGATAGCGGCGCGAATGCGGCATCCGGCGCACATCGACGATGCCCGTCACCCCGGCCTCCTTCAGCAGCGCGATGAACGCGTCGAGCGCGCGCGTCGAATGCCCGATGGTGAAGACCGTCACGCGCGGGGTCGCCGCGCGACCTTGCTCCGTCGCGGCGCCTGGCCGGCGACGCGCAGCGGCGCCCGGCTATAGCCATTATTGGAATCGACGATGCGGCGCAGCATGGCCATGAAGGGTGTGCGCTCGATCGGTGGCAAGGGAGCCAGGATCTGCGCCTGAGCCGAATCGACCGCCGGGGCGATGGCGTCGAGCAGCTTTTTTCCCGCCGCCGTCGCATGGAGCAGCTTGGTCCGCCGGTCGACGGCGCCCGCCTTGCGGGTTATCAGCTTCTTGCTTTCTAATTTCTCCACCACCACGGCGATGGTCGAGCGGTCGAAGGCAATCGAATTGGCGAGGCCGGTCTGGTCGATGCCCGGCTGCCGCGCAATCGTGTGAAGGGCCGCGTATTGCACCGGCGTGATGTCGAAGGCGCGGGTTTCCTGCATGAAGACCGCGACGGCGATCTGCTGTAGGCGCCGGATCAGATGGCCGGGCGCGTCGGAAAGCGCGCCGCCGTGCCGCTTGGTTTCGATCCTGTCCATGGCCCCTGGCATAGCACGGCGCGCCGCCGCCGTAAACTTGACAGTATGCTGATAATCAGTATTCAATCGAATTGGCCGCGCCACGCGATCACGACCGGAGGATATGATGGAATTCGGCATGCAATTCTTCCCCTGCGTCGGCCCCGAGCAGAAATCCGGCGCGCAATATTTCGACGAGTGCCTGCGGCTGACCGACTTCGCCGACCGTTACGGCTGGGGCCATGTGCGCACCGTCGAGCATTATTTCCGTCCCTATGGCGGCTACTCCCCGAATCCCATCGTCTTCCTCGCCGCCGCGTCGCAGCGCAGCAAGCAGGCGCGCCTGGTCACCGGCGCCGTGCTGCCGATTTTCAACAACCCGATGAAGCTCGCCGGCGAAATCGCCATGCTCGACGGGATTTCCGGCGGCCGGCTCGAGGTCGGCTTCGCCCGCGCCTTCCTGCCCTATGAATTCGCCAATTTCGGCGTCAGCCTGAACGACAGCCGCGAGCGTTTCGTCGAAGGCATGGAGCAGATCCGCCTGCTGCTCGAGCGGGAAAACGTCACCAGCGAGGGGAAATTCCACAGCTTCAAGAACGTGACCTCCCTGCCGCGTCCGACGCAGAAGCCGCGACCGCCCTTCTGGGTCGCGGCCATCGCCACGCCGGAGAGCTTCGTCAGCGCCGGCAAGGCCGGACATTCGATCATGGGCATTCCCATGGCGGGCGGACAGATGAAGGAGCTGCTCGGGCTTTACCGCGACGCCTGGCGCGCCGCGGGGCATCCCGGCAAGGGGCGCGTCATGCTCGCCTTCCACATGTATTGCGCCGAGAGCCGCGAGCGCGCCTTCGCCGTCGCGCACGATCCGCTCAACCGCTATCTGCGCGCGATCGCCGCCGCCACCGCCGATTGGGGCAATATGAGTTCGAAGGATTATCCCGGCTACGACAAGATTTCCGAGATCCTGTCCAAGGAAACCATCGAGACCCAGGCCAAAAGCGGCGCCGCCTGGATCGGCACCCCGGATGAAATCGCCGCGCAGATCGGCGAATACCACGAGCGCGTCGGCGGCTTCGAAAGCGCGTCGCTGCAGATCAATTTCAACGACCTGTCTTATGAGCTGGCCGAGGGCTCAATGCGCCTGTTCAGCGAGAAGGTGATGCCGCGCTTCCGCGCCGCTTGAGGAAAAACCCCAGGAAATCCGCCCCCGATCTACTGGTAACTATTTAGAAACTTTTATGCCTTTAGCTGGTTTTTTACCCGAAATCGGCTCAAGGGGGTTTCAATGTCAAATCAGGTTCTATGCGAATCGCGTCGCGGCCGTGCCGCGCGCAGCAAGATGCGGACGCTGTCGCTCGACGAGCAGGTTCAGGACTTCATGGACGCGCGCGGCGGACTCCGGCTTTACGACACCATCTACGCCGAGGCGAGCCACAAGCTCCTGCCCCGCCGCCTGGCCGACCTTAAGACCAAGCGCGCCTGACCCGGCCCGCGCGGCTTAAATCGCCGCGCGCAGTCTGATATACTCGCCGCATAGAAATGCGGCGCGCACTCCTCCCCCTTCTCTGCCTGTTGCTGTCGGCGTCCGCCGCGCCCGCCGCCGAGCGCGTCGACGAGCTGTCGATCGGCGTCAGCCAGTACCCCTCGACGTTCAATCCGCTGACCGACCCGCTGGTGGCGAAGAGCTACGTCCTGGCCATGGTGCGCCGGCCGCTCACCACCTACGATTCCGATTGGAAGCTGGTCTGCATGCTGTGCGAGACCGTGCCGAGCTTCGAGAACGGGCTCGCCCGCAAGCTCGATCTGCCGGGCGGCAAGCACGGCGTGCGGCTGACCTACACGCTCAAGGCCGGCCTCAAATGGGGCGACGGTCAGCCGGTCACCACCGACGACGTGATCTTCTCCTGGCAGGTCGGCCGCAACCCGCAAACCGGGGTCGCCGATGCCGAGATCTTCCGCCGCATGGTCAAGGTCGAGGCGCAGGATGCGCGCCGCTTCACGGTCGATATCGACCGCCTGACCTACGATTACGCCGCGCTCAACGATTTCGAGATCCTGCCCGCGCATATCGAGCGCGCCGCCTTCGCCGATCCGGCGCAATATCGCATCCGCTCGCGCTATGACACGGAACCGACCAACCCCGGCCTCTATGACGGCCCCTATCTCATCACCGAGGTATCGCCCGGCTCGCATATCGTTCTCGAGCGCAACCCGATGTGGGCCGGCGACGCGCCCTTCTTCCGCCGCATCGTGGTCTGGACCGTGGAGAATACCGCGGCGCTCGAAGCCAACCTGCTCGCCGGCGGGCTCGACATGGTGGCGGGCGAGCTCGGCCTGCCGCTGGACGAGGCGCTGGCCTTCGAGAAGCGTCACGGAAGCGAATTCGCCGTGCAGTACAAGCCCGGCCTCACCTTCGAGCATATCGACGTCAATCTCGACGATCCGATCCTGGCCGACCGCCGGGTGCGCCAGGCGCTGCTCTATGGGATCGACCGCGATGCCATCAGCCAACAGCTCTTCGCCGAGCGCGATCCGGTGGCCGACAGCTTCGTGCCGCCGCTTGACTGGATCTACGCCAAGGACGTGCCGCGCTATCCTTACGACCCCGGCAAGGCCAAGGCGCTGCTCGACGCCGCCGGCTGGCATGCCGACGGCAACGCGGTGCGACGCGACGCGGCGGGGCGCCAGCTCGCCGTCGAGCTGGCGACGACCACCGGCAATCGCTCGCGCGAGCTGGTCGAAGAGGTGCTGCAGAGCCAGTGGCGGCAAATCGGGATCGCGGTGCGGCTCAAGAACCAGCCGGCGCGGATTCTGTTCGGCGACACGGTGATGAAGCGCAAATACCAGCTCGCCATGTTCGCCTGGTCCGCCGCACCCGAGGATCTGCCGCGCAACGAGCTCTATTCGACCGAGATCCCCTCGGCCGACAATCATTGGACCGGCCAGAACTATCCCGGCTTCAAGAACGCGGAGGCCGACCGGCTGATGGATGCGATCGAGATCGAGCTCGACCGCGGCAAGCGCGCCGTGCTGTGGCAGCGCCTGCAGGCGCTTTACGCCGAGGAGCTGCCTGCCCTGCCGCTCTATTTCCGCGCCGACGCTTTCGTCCTGCCGCATTGGCTCGAGGGCCTGGTGCCGACCGGGCATGAATACCCCTCGACGCTCTGGGTCGAGCATTGGCGCGCCGTCGGGCGCGACACCCAGGCCCGCGCCCGATGAGCCGCTTCGTCGCCCGGCGCTTTGTCGAGATCGCCATCCTGCTGGCGATCATGTCCTTCGCCATCTACGGGCTGATCGGGCTGATGCCGGGCGACCCGATCGACCTGATGATTTCCGCCAACCCGCATCTGACCGCCGCCGATGCCGTCCGGCTCAAGGCGCTTTACGGCCTCGACCAGCCGCTGCTCGAACGCTATTGGAGCTGGCTCAGGGCGGCGCTGGGCGGGGATTTCGGCTATTCGCGCCTCTACGCCCAGCCGGCATTGGCCGTGCTGCTGCCGCGGCTCGGCAACAGCGCGCTGCTGATGGGCGCCAGCTTCACGCTCACCCTGGCGATCGCCTGGCCGCTCGGCATCCTGGCGGCGCGCAGGCCCGGCTCGGGTTTCGATCACGCCGTCAATCTTCTGAGCTTCGGCGCGATCTCGCTGCCGTCCTTCTGGCTGGCGCTGATGCTGATCCTGATCTTCGCCGTCGGGCTCGGCTGGTTTCCGCCCGGCGGCAGCGCCACCATCGGCGGCGGCGGCTTCGCCGATCGCGCCGGCCATTTGGCGTTGCCGGTGGCGACGCTGACGCTGGTCAATCTCGGCAGCCAGCTCCGCTACATGCGCGCCGCGATGATCGAGACGCTCAGCCAGGACTATATCCGCACCGCCCGCGCCAAGGGCGCCGGCGAGGCGCGCATCCTGACCCGTCACGCGCTGCGCAACGCGCTCATCCCGGTCATTACCGTCGTCGCGCTGTCCTTCGGCTCGCTGTTCTCGGGCGCGCTCATCACCGAAACGATGTTCGCCTATCCCGGCATGGGCAAGCTGATCTACGACAGCATCCTCGGCAACGACTACAACCTCGCGCTGGCCGGATTGCTGCTGGCGACGCTGATGACGCTGCTCGCCAATCTCGCGGCCGATGTCGCCTATGCGGTGGCCGATCCGCGGATCGCCTATACATGAAACCGGCGATGGCGCGTCTACACCGGGCGCTCGGCGACGGCCGCGTCAGATTCGGCGGCGGCGTCCTCGTCGCCATGGCCGTCGCCGTGATCGTGGCACCGCTGGTCGCGAGCGGCCTCGGCGAGAACGGCCTCGCCATCGACCTCTATCACCGCTTCGCCGGCCCGTCGCTGCACCATCCACTCGGCACCGACGAGCTCGGCCGCGACCTGTTGCTCCGCCTGTTGCAGGGCGGCCAAATCTCGCTGCTGGTCGGGCTCACCGCCGCCCTCGCCGCGTCGCTGCTCGGCACCGCGGTCGGGCTCGCCGCCGGCTATTACGGCGGCCGGCTCGACGCCGCGCTGATGCGGCTCACCGACGCGGTCATCGCCCTGCCGCTCCTGCCGCTGCTCGTCGTGCTGGCGGCGATCGATCTGCGCAAGCTCGGCGTCCCCGCCGAGCTCGCCGACAGCCAGGCGGCGAGCCTCTATCGCATCATCGTGCTGGTGGCGCTGGTCGGCTGGACGACGGTGGCGCGGCTGGTGCGCGGCGCCACCCTGTCTCTGGTACGGCGCGATTTCGTGCGCGCGGCCGAAGCGCTGGGCGCCCGCCCGGCACGCATCATGCTCGTCCACATCCTGCCCAATCTGGCGACGCCGATCATCGTCGCGACATCGCTCGCGGTGGGCGAGATCATTCTGCTCGAATCCGTCCTGAGCTTCCTCGGGCTGGGCGTGGCGCCGCCGCTCGCCAGCTGGGGCAACATGCTGACCGGCGCCGAGGAGACCATCGCGCTGGCGCCGCAGCTCGCCTTCTATCCCGGCGCGCTGATCTTTCTCACGGTGATGGCGTGCAATCTGTTCGGCGATGGGCTGCAGCAGGCGCTCGACCCGCGCGGCAGCGCCGGACGGGGCGTCTAGTCCTCGTCCGACTCCACGCCACGCCAGTTATCGACCAGCCGGACGCCGCGCCGCAGCCGCAGCACGACGCGGCGCCGATAATCGGGGTCGGCGACGACGCGATCCATGTCGATCGCGTCCAATTCATCTTCGATATCAGCGGCTTGCGGAGCGAGAAGCCCGGTCATGAAAAGCTGGCGGTTGAGCGGTGTTGGGGGACGGGATAGGGAGCATGGAACCCGATCCGTGCGCGGTGCCAGCCCGATATTTTTTTCTTCGTCACAATCGGTGGATAACTCTGTCGATAAATCCGCGGACAGATTTAAGACGGACCGGGATATCCGTTTGCTGTCGCGCGGTTGGTGGGAAGGCTGCGACGGAATGCCGCAGACGCGTATCCGGCAGCGTTCATGCCCGTTTGACGCACTCCAGCCCCGGACGGATAGTAGCCGCCCCGCTTTCACTTCCGCATAAGGGCATCCGCATGCAGCGAGGCAATTCCGCCGCCAGCCGCGACATCGCCTTCCATCTTCATCCCTACTCGAACCACCGCCGCCTCGAGCGCGAAGGCGAGCTCATGGTGACGAAGGGCAAGGGCGTGCGCGTCTGGGACGAAGCCGGCAAGGAATACCTCGAGGGCTGCGCCGGGCTGTGGTGCACGTCGCTCGGCTTCGGCGAGGAGCGGCTGATCGAAGCCGCCGCCGCGCAGATGCGCAAGCTCTCCTACTATCACTCCTTCCATCACAAATCGCATGAAGCGGTGGCGGAGCTGGCCGAGCGCCTCGTCGGCATGATGCCGGTGAAGATGGCCAAGGCGTTCTTCAACAACTCCGGCTCCGAGGCCAACGACACCGCGGTCAAGATCGTCTGGTACTTCAACAATGCGCGCGGCCGCCCGCGCAAGAAGAAGATCATCGCCCGCCTCAAGAGCTATCACGGCGTCACGGTGGCGTCGGCGAGCCTGTCGGGCCTGGTGAACAACCACCGGTCCTTCGACCTGCCGATCGCCAATATCCGCCACGCCGATTGCCCGCATCACTGGCGCTATGCCCATCCCGGCGAGAGCGAAGAGGATTTTTCCACCCGGCTCGCGGAGAACCTCGACCTGATGATCCAGCGCGAGGATCCGGACACCGTCGCCGCCTTCATCGCCGAGCCGGTGATGGGCGCGGGCGGCGTCATCACGCCGCCGGCCACCTATTTCGAGAAAATCCAGCAGGTGCTGAAGAAATACGACGTGCTGCTGATCGCCGACGAGGTGATCACGGGCTTCGGGCGTACCGGCAAGATGTTCGCCACCGAGACCTACGGCCTCAAGCCCGACATCATCACCGTGGCCAAGGCGCTGTCCTCGGCCTATCTGCCGATCTCGGCGACGGTGGTTTCCGACGCGGTCTATCAGGCGCTCGCCGACGAGAGCGACAAGATCGGCGTCTTCGCGCATGGCTACACCTATTCCGGCCATCCGGTGTGCTGCGCCGTGGCGCTCGAAACGCTCAAAATCTACGAGGAGCGCGACATAATCGGCCATGTCCGCAAGGTGGCGCCGCGCCTGCAAAACGGCCTGCGCGAGCGCTTCGCCGGACATCCACTGGTCGGCGAGGTGCGCGGCGTCGGGCTGGTGGCCGCCATCGAGCTCGTCCGCGACAAGGCGAGCAAGGCGTCGTTCGATCCCCAGCTCGGCGTCGGCAACATGCTGACCGCCGACATCAACAAGCACGGCCTCATCCTGCGCCAGATCGGCGATGCCCAGGCCTTCTCGCCGCCCCTGGTCATCACCGAGGCCGAGATCGACGAGATGCTCGACCGGTTCGGCAAGGCGCTGGACGACACCGCGGCGCGCCTCGCGGCGCGACAACCGGCGTCATTGCGCGCCTGACGCGGGAGCCTTAAGGGGCTATAATCGTTTGGTATTCGGCGAAGGGACTGCCAGCGGCGATGGATTTCCAAGGCTTCTTCAAGAACCGGCTCGACGCGCTCAAGGCCGAGGGCCGCTACCGCGTCTTCACCCATCTGGAGCGCCGCGCCGGCGCCTTTCCGCGCGCCCTGGATCACGGCCGTGGCGCCGAGATCACCGTCTGGTGCTCGAACGACTATCTCGGCATGGGCCAGCACCCCGACGTGCTCGCCGCGATGCGCGACGCGCTCGACAAGAGCGGCGCCGGCGCCGGCGGCACGCGCAACATCTCCGGTACCAACCACCATCATGTCGCGCTCGAGCGCGCGCTCGCCGAGCTCCACGGCAAGGACGCCGCGCTCGTCTTCACCTCGGGCTATGTCGCGAACGAGACCGCGCTGTCGACGCTGGGCGCGCAGCTGCCCGGCTGCATCATCTTCTCCGACGCGCTCAACCACGCCTCGATGATCGAGGGCATCCGCCACAGCCGCGCGGAAAAACGCATCTTCAAGCACAACGATCCCGCCGATCTCGACCGGCTGCTCGAGGAAGCCGATCCGGCCCGGCCGAAGCTGGTGTGCTTCGAATCGGTCTATTCGATGGACGGCGACATCGCGCCGATCAGCGAGCTTTGCGAGGTCGCAAAGCGGTACGGCGCGTTCACCTATCTCGACGAGGTGCATGCCGTCGGCCTTTATGGCGCGACCGGCGCCGGCATCGCCGAGCGCGACGGCGTCATGCACCGCGTCGATCTGATCCAGGGCACCCTGGCCAAGGCGTTCGGCCTGATGGGCGGCTATGTCGCGGGCTCCGGCGCGCTGATCGATTTCCTGCGCAGCTACGCCCCGGGCTTCATCTTCACCACCTCGCTGCCGCCGGCGCTCGCGGCCGGCGCGGTCGCCAGCATCCGCCACGTCAAGGGCGCGAGCGACCTGCGCCGGCGCCTGCAGGAGCGCGCGGCGCTGCTGAAGCGGCGCCTCGCCGAGGCCAAGCTGCCGGTGATGGATTCGGCGAGCCATATCGTGCCGGTGCTCGTCGGCGACGCAAGGCTGTGCAAGGACGCCTCCGACGAGCTGCTCGAGCGCCACCGCATCTATGTCCAGCCGATCAACTTCCCGACCGTGCCGACCGGCGGCGAGCGCCTGCGCTTCACGCCGACGCCGCTGCACAGCGACGAGGACATCGAGCGGCTGGTCGGGGCGCTGTCCGACGTCTGGTCGCTTCTACCGATCCGCCGCGTTGCTTAGGGCCCTTAGGGCCTATCTTGAATCCGAAATCCGCTTAGTAAATGTGCTGGCCGCCGGTGACGAAAATCTCGGTGCCGGTGAGGTACGACGATTCCGGCGAGCATAGATAGAAGATCGCCGAGGCCACGTCCTCGGGCGCGCCCAGCCGGTGCAGCGGGATGCGCGGGATGAGCGACGCCGTCTGCGGCGACAGCATCGCGGTGTTGATCTCGCCCGGCGCCACCGCGTTGACGCGCACACCCAACTCGGCGAACTCCGCCGCCATCTCGCGCGTCAGCGCCGAGAGCGCCGCCTTCGACGTGGCATAGGCCGAGCCGGCGAAGGGATGCACCGTGTGCCCGGCGATCGAGGTCACGTTGACGATCGCGCCCTTGCCGCGCGCCAGCATGTCCTTGAAGCCCCGCGCCAGGGTCAGCGGGGTGAAGAAATTGAGCTGGAACACCGGCCGCCAGTCGCCGAGATCGCCGTTGAGGCAGCCGAGGCGCTCCTGATCCGGCGATTTGGGCGACACGCCGGCGTTGTTGACCAGCGCGTCGAGCGGCTCGTCGCCCAGCGCCTCGCGCACCGCGCCGATGAAGCCCTCGACCGCCTGCGGCTGCGACAGATCGGCGGTGACGTGGTGCGTCCAGTTGGGATCGCGCTTGCACTCGGCCGGCACCGCCTCGCGCGACGAGGTCAGCACGCGCCAGCCGGAATCGCTGAACCGCTTGACCGTGGCGTGGCCGATGCCGCGGCTCGCGCCGGTCAGCAGGATGGTCTTGCGCCGTTCGCCCATGCGCGAAGCTTAAGGCCGCAGCACCGCGAAGGAAAGCGCCGGCGCGCCGCCGTCAATGCGCGGGATAGGCCGTATGCGGCTCGTTGATGCCGGACGGATCCTGGTGAATGATCACCTCGGCGCGCGGATAGGCTTCGAGAATCTTGGCCTCGACCGCGTCGGCGATATGATGCGCCTCGGTCAGGGTGATGCCGCCGTCCATTTCGATGTGGATCTGGATGAAGGAGATCGGGCCGGCGGCGCGCGTCTTGAGGTCGTGCACGGCCGTGACGCGCGGATTGGCGAGCACGATGGCGCGGATGCGCGCGCGCTCCGCGTCGGGCAGCTCCTGGTCCATCAGATGGACGATCGCCTTCATGGCGACGCGCCAGGCGCCGTAGATGATCCACAGCGCGATCGCGCCGCCGAACAGCGCGTCGATGATCGGATAGCCGAACGAAGCGGTGAGCAGCAGCGACGCGATCACCGCTAGGTTGAGCACCAGATCGGCGCGGTAATGGAAGGCGTCGACGCCGATCAGCAGGGAGCCGGTGTGGCGCACGACATGGCGCTGATACAGCAGCAGCACTCCGGTCACGACGACGGCGAAACCCATCACCGCCAGGCCCGCATTGGTATTGGTGATCATCACCGGCCGGATCAAATGCTGGATCGCCTGCACCAGCAGCAGCACGGCGGAGCCGGCGATGAAGGCGGCCTGGCCGAGGCTCGCCAGCGGCTCGGCCTTGCCGTGGCCGAAGCGGTGCTCACGATCGGGCGGCACCAGCGCCTGGCGCACCGCGATCAGATTGACCAGCGACGCGGCGCCGTCGAGCAGCGAGTCGATCAGGCTCGACAGCAGGCTGACGGAATTGGTCTCGATCCAGGCGCCGAGCTTGACCGCGACCAGCAGGCCGGCGACGCCAAGCGAGGCGTAGGTCGCGCGCCGCATCAGCAGTCCGACACGCGCCATCGATTCCTGTGCGGGTACGATGTCACTCATGGGAAGAGCTGCTCGGTGCGCCAGCCGGCGCCGTCGCGGCTATACAGCACGCGGTCGTGCAGCCGATGCGGCTTATGCTCCCAGAACTCGAAGCGCTCGGGCGTCAGCCGCCAG
>Ga0209483_1000088_pt1 | contig 88358 bp, 82 predicted proteins | sample NGEPerA_FD_184508 | JGI IMG/M metagenome (GOLD analysis project Ga0209483, IMG submission 184508) | Arctic peat soil microbial communities from the Barrow Environmental Observatory site, Barrow, Alaska, USA - NGEE PermafrostL2-A... | ecosystem: Environmental > Terrestrial > Soil > Wetlands >... | reverse complement strand
TTCGCTTTGGCGGCCATGCCGATCTTGACGGAATGCGCGAGCTTGGTCTTGCTGCCTTCCGGAATATCGACCACCACACGGACGCCCGCCTTGAGATCCGCCGTTTGCGCGGCATGATCGCCGCGCGTGATCTCGGTTTTCGCATCCAGAGTGACGGGGACATCCCCCTTGGCGGTCTTGACCGTCAGAACGCCGTTCTCCAGCGTCACCACGGTGCCGGTGACGTGATCGAAGCCGCCGTGCGCGAAAACCTGGGTCGCGCAGGCCAGCAGCAGCGTGAGCAAACTAGTGATGATGATGTTCCTGGGTTGATTCATGTGTCGCTTCATGACTGTCATCTCCTTGTAGAAACCTCTCTTCTTCCTCTTCTTCCCGGAGATCGTCCGGGCTCTTGGGATTCATCTTCTCCATGGCCTTCTTCTCTTCCACGGTGACTTGCGGAAGATGCCGGATGAAGTGCACCAGCTTCCAGGAGTCCTCTTCATCATGGCTCGCGCCAGTTCCCCAGGCAGGCATTCCTGTGAGACGAATCCCATTCTGAATGATATAGAACAGCTCTCCGTCGGTGAGCTGCTGGGTCGCTGGAAGGCGCATGTCGGGAGCGGGCGGATACAGATTCTTTCCCATCACCGTGTCTCCGCTGCCATCGTTGGCGTGACACGAGAAACAATGATCCGCCCAATGTTCACGGCCATCCCCGACGGCTTCAGCGCTGTTATCAATGGGGTTCGTCCTGGATTTCGCGTCGGCCGGCACGGCCAAATCGCGTACTTCCCGGGCAACCCGGCGTTCCATCGCCGTAGGCTGCTCGTGTGCGCTGAATCCTCGCGCCTGGCGAATCCAGACGGCTCCCGCCGCTAGCGCCAGCGCGCAAACAAACACGACGCCGAAAAGAAACCAGCGGAGCTTGTGCGTCACTGTTCTAACTTATACCCTCGCACGCCTAGAAATGAACTTTAACCGCCAGTTGCAGCAAGCGCGGAGCCGCCGCGCTCACGATGTTTCCGAAGTTCGGGTCGTTGATCGTCCCGTTCACGGCCGCCGGTCCGTAAAACTGCGCATGATTGAACACGTTGAATGCTTCGATGCGCATATCGACCGATGCGGATTCCGTCAGGCGCACATTCTTGGTCATCTGCACATCGAAGTTTTCGATGCCGGGACCGTGGAACATCCGGCGGGGGGCGTTCCCCAATACTCCCAATGCCTCCTTGGAGAAGATGCCGGTGTTGAACGCAGGCAGCCCATTGCGGGGATTGGTATTGATCAGGAGCGGCCCCGACGCCATCTGCGGAGTATCCAACAATTGGTTGTTGACGCCGTTGCCCAGCGTTCCGAGAAGCGAGTTATCGGTGGTGTCGCTGAGCGTCACGGGGAAACCCGTGCTGAATCGTGTCGTGCCCGACAGGCTCCATCCGTTCGTGACGCGATTGGGACGGAAGATACGGTCGAACGGCAGAGCGTAGTTGTACGTCGCTACAAAGTTATGGGTCATATCCCATGACGAGATCACCCGGGTGAGCCGATCGTTGAACGGATTGATCTGCTCTCCCAGATTCGATGCGTCATCGATGGACTTCGAATAGGTGTAACCGAGGTAAACAGTCGAATCCTTGCTCACAACCAATCGAAGGTTCGCTTGGAGGGCATTGTAGTTCGAATTGCCGATCGTCTTTTGCGCACTCACCGCTCCGTAGTTCGGTCCCAGGATCGTCCGCATGCTGTTATAAACCTGGCCCGATGCCGAGGTGTAACGGGAGTCTTCTCCGAACGGTCCACAGGTGGAACTGCTGGGCGCAACTTGGCTGGTCTGGCTCAGACTCAGGCACAGTGCCTGATTGGCGGGGTTGGAGGGCACCATGACCAGAATGTGATGCCCCTGATTTCCCACATAGCTCAGGGTCAACAGCGCGTTCGCCCGGATCTGCCGCTGAATGGAGAACATGTAGTTCTCGGTGTAGGGCACGCTGTTATTGGAATAGAAGTAAGGTGCGGCGCCGATGGGAACCACGTTTGCGAAATTGAATCCGGTGTATGGGTTGGATTGGGAAACGTTGCGCGGAGGGAAACTAAAGGGATACGGATTGATGTTCTGCGCACCATCTCCGGAGTTGATAAAAGGCGTGGCGAAAACGGGCGGCGCCTTGCTCAGATAGTTATAACCGAACGGCGGGATTCCGTACATGATCCCGGCGCTTAAGCCCGGGAACTCCGTGTAGAACATTCCAAAGCTCGCCCGGATGCTGCTCTTCCCCGCGTCGCCCAGGAGGAATTTAAGGATGCCGTTTCCTGGATTCGGCGAATACGCGACTCCGATCCTCGGGGCGAAATTGTGATCCTGGGTGGGCGATAACCCCTTGGGAATTCCCGGATCGCCGGCCACCAGCAATCCGGGGGGGGCGTTCGGATACAGAACCGAGTGCGCGCCCGGAACAATGGTCTGGATGCTGTTGTACTTCTCGTTCCACGGCCGGATCAAATCCCAACGAAGGCCGACGTTCACGGTCAGATTGCTGCGCGCACGCCAACTATCCTGAGCGAACGCTCCCATGTACTGATTGCGAAGGTAGAAATGCTGGCCCGTTGTCTGCGTGAAATTGTTTGGGAAACCCAGCAGAAAATCCGCGAAGGGCGAGCCGGTTTGCGTTCCGTCAAAATCAAATGTCCCGTTGAAGGTGGCGTTGGGGTTTTCGTTCACTTGATCGTTGTGAAATTGGAGGCCGAACTTCAGGGAGTGATCCCCGAAAATCTTCGACACCGTATCGCTCGCGTAGATCGTGTTATTCCACTGAAAAGTGTTGGTGATGGGAACTCCCATCACAAAACTGGGGAACACGACATTCATCACGCCCTGAATCGCGGGATCCTGAACCGTGATGCCGGCCCCGCCGCCGGTCTGGAAACCCTGCGACGCCAGAGAGACGCCTAGGCCGCCGTTCGGGTGGCCGATGTCATTCACGTTGCGCAGGAAACCGATGTGGAACTCATTAACCGTGGTGGCCCCCAGAACTTTGGTGTCGCCCAGCGTCAGCATCTGCGCGCGCCCGATGGTTAACGCATCGAAGCCGGGAACGCTCGCTCCGCCCTGTCCGCCGGGGTAGGGGTTATCGAGTTGATAGTCGTCGACAAAGTAATACGCGGAAATCTGACCGAACCGGCTGTTGGCATCGATCCGCGTCCCACCCTTGTGATCCTTTACGGTTTCTGGAAACGCCGAGGTCGCAAACAGATTGGTTCCGATGTTCGGTGCAGGAATGTACTGAAGCAGATGCTGAGCCGGGACGGACCACGCTCTGGTGGGAATAATTCCGCCGGGCAGAACGCAGGTCGCGCTGGTGCATCCGGGCGTGTAGTAGGGTTCGCCGGCGGTCACCGAGTAACCGAGCTTCTGCGTCAGTTGACTGGCGGCGTAAGGTCCGCTGACCTTTCCTGTCAAGGTATTCAACGCGTCCGAAAAGTTACCCGTGCGTTGCTGAGCGGAAAGAACGGTTCTCGCGGGCGAGGTGATGCCCTGCGTCGTCTGCGTTCCCTGATAATCCGTGAAGAAAAATAGCTTGTCTTGCTTGATCGGACCGCCGAGCGTGCCGCCAAATTGATTCTGCCTAAAAACGCCGCGAGTCGCGTCGAAATAGTTCTTGGCATCGAGAGCTGTGTTCCGCAGGAACTCAAACCCGTCGCCGTGAAACACGTTGCTGCCGGACTTGGTCACCACGTTGATCATGCCGCCGTTGTAATTGCCATACTCGGGATCGAAGTTGTTGGTCAGAACCCGAAACTCCGCGATGGAGTCCAGGTTGGGAATCACCGAGGTCCCGCCGTTCATGTGCTCCTGTACATCCGTCGAGTTCACCATGAAGCCGTTGGCGGATTCGCGCTGTCCGCTGATGGAAACGTCGCCCGGGTTCGCATCGCCCGAAGGGTTGAGCGTGCCGGTAACCCCCGCCATGATGACCGAGGTCGGCGTTAACGTGGTCACCGGTGTGACGCCAGGCTGGATCGCCAAAAGATCCGTATAGCTGCGTCCGTTCAACGGCTGCGAGGCGATCTGCGCCCCGGTCACGACTTCCCCCAGTTGCGTGGACACCGTCTCCACGTTCGTTTGAAGGCCGGAATCGCCAGCCACCACGGTTACTTCCTCCGACTTCTCGCCGAGTTGCAGCGCGGCGTCGAAACGGACCGCCGAATCTGCATCGATTGTCAGACTTTTTTTCTGGGTCCGGAAGCCCGGCGCGTCAACGGTGAGGGTGTACTGGCCAACCGCCAGGTTGGGGAAGACATAGTCGCCCATCGCGTCTGAGGTCGCTTTGAATTCGGTTTTGAGCGCGTTGTTGACGATGGTCAGTTGGGCGCCGGGAACTACACCGCCGCTTTGATCCTTAACGGTACCCGATAGAGTACCTCCCGACACGGCCCATACGAGGCCCGCCGACAGGAAAACGATCGCGGCGATAGCGAAGAACCAGCGAAACATAGCTGGGGATAAGTTTGAAGACGAGGCAGTTAGCATGAGGGAGACGCGACAGTCGAGTTTAACGCTAACACGCGGAAAGTGAAATCCGGTCGCTGGAAGGGTCAAGTGCGAGTCACTGACAGGTCCCGACGGGTCAGTGACCGCAGATAACAAAAGGCTTACACTGGTTTGTCGGCACGCCTATGCCAGCCATCCTGCGAGGTTCCGTCGTCTCTGCCGGTGTAAATACCGGCTTTCTGACGGAGGCCGAGGTCCGCCGGATCGCCGCCGAAGGACTCGCCCCGCTGGGATTGGACGGGCAACGGGTACTCGTGCTGGTCCCCGACGGCACCCGCACCATGCCCATGCCCCTTGATGTTCGAGATCCTCGAACAGGAGTTGGGAGCCAGGGTTGCGGTTCTCGATTTCCTGGTCGCCCTGGGCACGCATCCGCCCATGGACGACGCGCAGTTGTCGGGGCATGTGGGATGCTCCGTTTCGGATGGCCGAGTCGGCCGCCGCCGGATCTTCAACCATGCTTGGGACGACCCATCGGCGTTCGTGACGCTGGGTGAGATCCCGGCTGTGGAAATCGAGGAACTGACCGGGGGCACTTTCCGCGCAGCGGCACATCGTGTGGGTGCAAAAACCCTACGAGCGCGTGCTCTCCATCATGCCGCCGATCTACCGCGACCTGTGGACCGGCGCGAAGCGCATGTACAAGCTGGAACCGGTGGTCGCCGACGGCGGCGAGGTGGTGATCTACGCGCCTCACATTCATGAGGTGAGCGTTGTGCACGGGAAGCTGATCGACGAAATCGGCTATCACTGCCGCGACTACTTCACCGAGCAGTGGGACCGGTTTGGGCACTATCCCGGAGGCATTCTGGCGCACTCAACCCACGTCAAAGGGAAGGGCTCGTAGGATCCGGCCAGCGGTCTCGAGAATCCGCGCATCCGTGTGACGCTGGTCACGGGAATTCCGGAGGAGCGCTGCCGCCGCATCAACCTGGGATATCTGGATCCGGCCGGCGTCGATCCGGAGGAATGGAAATCGCATCCCGATTGGCTGGTGGTCCCGCGCGCCGGTGAAATGCTGTACCGGCTGATATAATTTCTCTCGCCATGACGAATTTCGATGTGACGAACTGTAACCGTCGGAGCTTCTTGACCGCCGCGCTAGGAGCGGCCGCGATCCTGCCCGCAAGCGCTCAGCAGCAGAGTGCGCCCGCGCCGCGCGACTGGTCCGGGCAGACGCCTGTACGTTATCCCGACCCCGACGTCGTGGCCGTGGACAATCGCTTTCGAAAGTATGTGGTCGGCAACACGACGATCAAGCGGGTCTATACAGGTGCCCTATGGTCCGAAGGCCCGGCGTGGAACGGCGTCGGCCGTTTTCTGGTGTGGAGCGATATCCCCAACAACGTCCAGATGCGCTGGACGGAAGAAGACGGGCGGATCACGGTATTTCGCAACCCGTCCGGCTACAGCAACGGCAACACCTTCGACTTCGAGGGCCGGCAGCTTTCCTGCGAGCACGGCAACCGCCGCGTGGCGCGTTACGAATACAACGGCATCATCACCGTGATCGCCGACAAATTCGGTGGAAAGCGGCTCAACTCGCCGAATGACATCGCGGTGCACCCCGATGGCGGAATTTGGTTCACCGATCCCACCTACGGCATCCAGGGCAACTACGAGGGATTCCAGGCTACGCCCGAAATCAAACCGGCCGTGTACCGCGTGGATCCCAAGTCCGCGCAGATCGAGAAGATCACGGACGAGCTCGATCAGCCCAACGGAATCTGCTTTTCGCCCGACTACAAGAAAGTGTATATAGCCGACACCGGGTCCGGCCGCGAGACCAAAGTGTTCGACTTGGACAGCAATAACAAGCTGCGGAACGGGAAACGGTTCGTGCAGTTTTCCAACGGCGCGGCGGACGGCATGCGTTGCGACGTCGACGGGAATCTGTGGGCGGGAGCGCCTCCCGGCGTTCAGATCGTCGCGCCCAGCGGCGAGCCGATCGGGATCATCCGCCTGCCGGAAAACTGCGCGAACGTATGTTTCGGCGGGACCAAGCGCAACCGGCTGTTCATGTGCGCGAGCCAATCGCTCTATACGGTCTACGTCGGCACCACCGGCGCGCATATCGCGTAGGAAACTACCGCTGAACCCGGCCAGAGCCGCCTTCTTCGAGGAGCGCGTTCACTTCCGCGACGCTCACGCGGCTGAAGTCGCCCGGAATCGAATGCTTCAGGCAACTCGCCGCCACCGCAAACTCGAGCGTCTCTTGACTGGCAAGCCCGTTGAGCATCCCGTAAATCAATCCGGCCGCGAAACAATCGCCCGCCCCGACGCGATCGACGATGTGGGTGATCTCATAACGGCGGCTGGTCAGAAATCGCTGGCCGTCATGCAGACAGGCCGACCAGCCGTTGTGCGAGGCGCTCACGGATTCGCGCAGCGTGATCGCGATCGCCCGAAGGTTCGGGTAGGCGGATAGGACCCGCCCCGCGAGGCTCTCATACTGGCGGCGATCGAGTTGTCCGGACTGGACGTCCACTTCGGCTTCGAGACCGAGCGTCACCTGGACGTCCTCTTCGTTAGCGATCAAAACGTGGGCGGACTTCACCAGTTCCGGCATCACTTCGCGCGCGGATTTGCCCCACTTCCAAAGATTCTTGCGGTAGTTGAGATCGCAGGAGACGGTGAGTCCCGCGGCGCGCGCCTTCTGTACGGATTCAAGCGCCAAATCCGCCGCCGATGCGCTGAGGGCTGGGGTGATTCCGCTGATGTGGAACCACATTGGCGACGTGGCACCTTCGAATACGGCCTGCCACGAAATATCGCCCGGCTTGGCGAGCGCCATCGCACTATGATCGCGATCGTAGACGATCCTGGAAGGACGCTGGTTGGCCCCCGCCTCGAGATAGTACACGCCCAAGCGTCCATTCGCCCGAACGATCTGCGACGTATCGACGCCGAAGCGCCGCAGTTCGGCGACGGCGGCATCCGCGATCGGGTTAGCAGGCAACACGGTTACGTACGTAGCAGGCTGTCCAAATGCCGCAAGCGCGACGGCCACGTTGGCTTCCGCGCCTCCAAACGTCGCTACGAACTGGGGAGTCTGGAGGAACCGTTCAAAACCCGGGGGAGCCAGGCGCAGCATGATTTCGCCAAATGTGATCACCTTCATCGAAGCGTGTTCCCGCGGGCTTCGGCGATCGCCGCGATGAAGCGGCGCGCCAGATCCGTGATGGACTGGAAATCGCCCGTCTTGGCGCCGGACGTGAGGTTCCCGCCGACGCCCAACGCCACGCTGCCGGCCTGGATCCATTCCGCGGCGTTATCGATGCTGACGCCCCCGGTGGGCATGAGCGAAGCCTGCGGCAGCGGAGCTTTGGCGGCTTTCACGAACGCCGGGCCGAGGGTCTCACCCGGAAACAGTTTGACGATATCGGCGCCGGATTCCATGGCTTCCACGATCTCGCGGATAGTACCCGCGCCCGGCAAGTACGGGATCCGATACCGGTTGCATAGGCGCGCGGTGCTGGTATTGAGCGACGGACTCACGATGAACTGTGCGCCCGACAGGATGGCGAGGCGGGCGGTTTCCGGATCGAGCACGGTTCCAGCGCCCAGCGCGATCTGCTGGGCTGGATAGCGTTTCGCAAGCTCTTCGATGACGGCCACCGCGCCGGGAACAGTGAAGGTGATTTCGACTGCGGTTGCCCCGCCCTGCGCACACGCCTCGACGATGCGCGAGGCTTGGCTGGAGTCATTCGTGCGGACGATTGCGACTAAGCCGGACTCAGTGATCCTGCTTAGTACGTGAAGTTTGCCATCCATCATGTCGATTCTGTTCTCGACCAATGTATCGCAACTTACGTGGATCTCGCGTCAGCATCGGCCGGTTGGGACATTCTGGCCGAGTCCGGCGCGACGAAGTGTCGCACGCCCAATTTTGTCTCCTTTTTCAGGCGCTCGTAGCGGTGCTATCCGCTTACTTCCAAAGAACTTCGAATGCCTGCGGGCAGCCGCCCACAATGGAGTACCACGTGCACGGATCGGATCTCAAGTGAAAACTTCCGGCAATACCCGATCGGCGTTGATGGCAATTTATTGCCTCGCAGGCGCAGCGGTGTGCGTGGTGAATCTGGCGCAGGCTGATGTAATCCATTACAGCGATTTTCTGTGTTACCTGTTGTGCGGCGTCATTGCCGCCCTGGGACTGCGTAGCACGACCCGCAACGCGGTTCCCGTGGCTTTCCTCGTATTGCTGCTGGCGATCCAAGACCTGAGTCTTCCGGAGTTGGTCTTCATCGCCTGCTTGATTTCGCTGCTGGGCCAGATCCGAGAGACGGGACGTGTCCGGCCGCGCGTCACGGCTCTGATCCTTTCGATTGCGAGCGGAGGTATCGGCATCACCGCGGCCCAGATGATTCACCCGTCCTTGGTCGGCCTCGAGTACAACACTCTGTTTCCAGCGCCCCTGGTCGCGAGTTCGCTGATCCTGCTGTTGAACTTGAGCGTATCCCGGGCGTTGGGTAAGGAAGAACCTTTTTCCATCCGCAAAATACTCGTCCAGGAGTGCCGCCCTTTGCTGCCCTGGTTTGTGGGACTGGCGTACCTCGCATCTCTGGTTCGTAGCGCCGCTACGCTGAACCGGATGAACGCGGGCCTGGTCACGCTGCCGATATTGTTTGCGCTGGACGCCGCGTTCTGGGTCTGGTTCAATACCAAAGAGAAGCACCGGGAAGAATTGGCCGCCCTGCAAAAACGAAGCTTGGAGAACCTGGCGGCACTGCACCAGCGAACCCTGGAGACGCTGGCGGTTGCCATCAACGGCCGCGACCGCACCACTCAGATGCACCTGCGCCGCGTGCAGTTCTATGTCCGGGCGGTGGGAACGGAAATGAAACTCAGCGAGGAGCAACTGGAACACCTGAATGTTGCCGCCCTGCTGCACGATATCGGCAAGTTGGGGATTCCCGACCATATCCTTCTCAAGCCCGGGCCCTTATCGCCGGAAGAGTGGGAGAAGATGAAGACCCACCCCGTGAGCGGCGCAGAGATGCTCGCCCGCATGAATTTCCCGGAACCGGTATTGGAGATTGTCGCCACCCATCACGAAAAGTGGGATGGCAACGGTTATCCTCGGGGGCTTAAAGGCGAAGAGATTCCCATCGGCGCTCGAATTCTTTCCGCGGTGGACTGTCTGGATGCGCTCGCATCGGACCGTCCCTACCGCGGCGCTCTCACCATCGATATGGCGATGGACCGGGTCTCGAGAGAAGAAGGACGCAGTTTCGATCCGCAGGTAGTGTCTGTTCTGCAACGACGCTATTCAGAGCTGGAACGCATGGCCTGGGGCGAGGTGACGGATAACGCCGGCGCCGAGGCACCCGATGCTCCCACCAACGAGCTTGGAAAGCTGTCCGCTACTCTGAATGGCGAGTCCAAGCCGATCACGAATGCGATTCTGGACCCGATTGTATCCGCGCGCCAGGAAACGCAGCGCCTGCAGACACTGGCCACCGCGTTGACGCACTCCTTGGGCCCCCGTGAGGTAACCGCCGCGATCCATGAGCACGTGAAGCACATGATCGCCCACGATACGCTGGCTATCTTCGTCGCTCGCGAGAAAGACCTTGAGCCTATTGAGATCGTGGGGGAGAACAGTCACCTGTTCAGCCGCGAGGCGTTCCCGATGGAAAAGGGACTCTCGGGCCGCGTCATCCTGCATAAGACTCACATCCTGAACGGGGATCCGTGCATGGAATTCGGTTTCAATAACGAATCCGTGGTGGTGTATAAGCTGCAATCGGCGTTGGCCGTCCCGATGAAGGGCCCGAAAGGCATGATGGGCGTCCTCACGCTGTACCAGAAGGACCTCCGCTCCTTTAACCGCGATCACCTGCGGCTTCTCGAAGCGGTCAGCCTGCAGGTCGCGCCCGCGATTGAGAGCGCGATGCGGTACCACGACACGGAAAAGATGGCGGTGACCGATCACCTGACGGGCGTCCCCAACGCGCGCTCCTTGGAACTGCATCTGCATCGCGAGCTTTCCCGGGCTCAGCGGGAAGAGACCACGGTGGGAGTGCTGGTCTGCGACTTGAATGGATTCAAACAGGTCAATGACCGGTTCGGCCACCTGAAGGGCAATGAAGTGCTGCAGACGGTTGCCAAAGGATTGCAGGAGGTCTGCCGGAAGTCCGATTACGTTGCGCGGATGGGCGGGGACGAGTTCGTCATTATCTCGCCGGGTTTGCGCGAAGACCTGAGCGTGTCCTATGTGGAGCGGCTACAGACCGTGGCTCGCGGGGCCGGCTGGAGCGTTTGCAACGAGGCCTGCCTTTCCATGGCCGTCGGCACCGCTATCTATCCCATCGATGGCGCGGATGCCGAAGTCCTGCTGGCCGAAGCCGACCGGAGGATGTACAGCGCCAAGCCGCAAGGCTCACGGCGCGGAGTTCACTCTGGGATTGTAATGGAAGAGCGCGTTTCCTAAGGATCCGGCCTTTATGGTTGCGGTGCGGATTGCCGCGGCTCTATTGTTGAGACGACGACATCTCGTCGGCCGACTTCTTGACCATCAAAAGCACAATCGTCGTCGCGAGCAGCGTTACAAACGATCCCACGTAGTTGGTGAACAGAGCCACCACCGTAAGCGCCGCGGAGAGTATGAACAGGCCCGTGACGATCTTGCCAAAGTGCTGGCGGAAGTTACTCTTGGACTTGACAGGAATGTTGACAGGGTCTCCGCAGTTGACGCAGTTCACGTCGCCCTTGGCCACCGGCGATTCGCACTGTTTGCAGCGTTGCATAGAGCCCGGGCATACCAGGCAGCCCCAGTCTACAGGCCATTCCTGGACCTGTCTATTGGGAGTTCACCCGATGCGGTCTAAGCAATCCACCCCCACGCTCTGATATCGAGTGCGGTAAACTACGCTGTCGGTGGACCTTTAAGGAGGATGACATGACCAGGACGCTACTCACGATCGCATTCATAGGCGCGGGAATCATGACTCCGGCGGCCCGGGCGCAGGTCCAGAATTATAAGCCGGTGACGCAGGAGATGCTGACGAACCCCAGCCCGAATGACTGGCTGATGTTCAGCCGCACCTACGACGCGCAGCGTTATAGCCCGCTCAACCAGATCAACAAGCAGAACGTGAACCAACTCGGCCTGGCCTGGACCCGGGGCCTTGCCAGCGGCACGATGGAGAGCATCCCGCTGGTGCATGACGGCGTCATGTACGTGATCGCGCCGCCTGCGTCCGTCCTGGCGCTGGATGCCACCACGGGCGATCTGATCTGGGAATATAAGCACCGTCCCGACAATGTCCGGGGTCCTTCCGGCCGATCGAAGGCGATCTCCATCTACGGCGACGTGATTCTGTACATGGCGCCGGACAACTTTATTGTCGGGATCGACGCCCGCACGGGCGTGGCCCGCTGGAAGGTTCCGGATGTGCGCGGCCACTCATCCGGTTCGATCGCCGTCGACGGCAAGTTTATCTCGGGCGGCGCCTGTACCGGCGGATTGCAGTCCAGTTGTTACATCGCGGCGAACGACGTGGAGACGGGCAAGGAGATTTGGAAGTTTTTTACCGCCCAGGGGGCGGACGACGTGAATCCCGACTCCTGGGGCGGGGCTCCGGTGGAGAAGCGAACCACTTCGACCTGGGGGTTGCCGGGCACCTACGATCCGGTTCGCAAGGTGATCTACTGGGGCATAGCGAATCCCACGCCCAACACGCGCCTGGACCGGCACGCCGGAAACATCGATGCGATTCCGCGTATCGCGCCGGCGGATCTCTACAGCAATTCGACCGTTGCGCTGGATCCGGAGACGGGAAAGCTGAAGTGGTATTACCAGCATCTGCCGGGCGACGATTGGGACCAGGATTACACGCATGAGCGGACGCTGATCCGAACTGCCGTAAGCCCCGACCCGAAATTCGTGAAATGGGCGAATCCCGACATTCCCAAGGGCCAGCAGCGTGACATTGCCGTGATGGTCGGCGAAGGCGGCGGTGTATTCGCGATGGACCGGAACGACGGAAAGTTTCTATGGGCGACGCCGTTTCCCTACGACACGCCGAATTTCCTGATCAAGAACATCGACGTGAAGACCGGGAAGACCGAAATCAACTGGGACCTGGTGTTCAAGGACAAGGGCGAGAAGAACCACATCATTTGCTTCTACAACACCCGGAGTTACTGGCCCACGGCGTACAGCCCGAAGACCAACTCACTCTACGTGCCGTATAACGACAACTGCCTGGACATGGGCGTAACACGCGGGCGCACTCCGGTGTCCGGTCCAAAATCCGGGATGACCAATGGACCGAACAAGATGGCGGGCGTCGCGAAAATTAACGTGTCGACGGGCGAGATCCAGCCGTTTTACCTGGGCCACGCGCTGACCAATGGATCCGTGGTAGCGACCGCGGGCGATGTGGTGTTCTGGGGCGATCTGAATCGCCGGTTCATGGCGCTCGATTCGGAATCCGGAAAGGTTCTGTGGCAGACGATTCTGGGCGGATCGGTGGCGGTGAGCACGATCACGTACGCGGTGAACGGGAAACAATACGTCGCGGTGATGACGGGAGACGGCGCCCTGACCGGGAGCTTGACCGCCATGACTCCGGATCTCAAGGTGATCAAAGGGTACAACGCGATCTACGTGTTCGCGCTAGCGGACAAGCGGTAGATACTCACTAACTACTTGGCCTTCGACAGCTCGCAAAGTCCGTCACATAAGTTCCCTATGCTGCATGGTTAGGCGGATGGATTGGAGGCATCCGTAGTTAATGGGCCGGACGTTCATTCTCGGCGCAGGTTTTTCAAAGCACATCACGGGTGGAAAGCTGCCCGTGATGAGCGAGCTTGGGCCAGAGCTACGCGAGAAGTTCCCCTGGATCGCCGGGCTTACGGATGATGATGGGTTCGATTTGGAAAAACTTCTGACCTGGGTGGATCTAGCTCCCTGGCCCACAAAGACTCCCAGCCCTCCTGGTAACCCAGAGGAGATCCGCACGGAGCTTAAGAGTTGGCTCGCGAAGCGATTGGACCTACCCGCGGATGATGGCTGGAAAACTTCGTCCCGGGAATTGTGTAGGGGCCTGTTCAAGCAAGGCGACGTCGTCTTGACGTTCAACTATGATTGCGTCCTTGAGCACTTACTCTGGCAGGAGGGGCTGTGGACTCGAAACGGAGGTTACGGAGATTCGCCAGGACTGAGCGATGCCGCCACGTTCGGCCGGCAGATTAAACGCAGCCCAGTCGTCATTTTGAAACTTCACGGGTCTTTGAATTTCGAATTGAAAACGACAGGTTCCGATGCGTACCTGAGTCCTCGCATCGATAACAACTTGTTTCCCAAAATCCATACAGAGTGGGGCCATTACCCAGAGACTCCCACACTCACTCTTCCCACCTTCGCCAAGGTCTTCGGCGAAAACAGGACAATCATTCACTTGTGGCATGAGGCGGCCGAGTTCTTAAAGAATACGACGCAGCTTTTTATCATTGGCTACAGCATGCCGCGATCTGACACGATGGCGCGTTTTCTTCTGTCGTTCTACCGCCCAGACACATCGGGTGCACATCCAAAAGTAGCGGTCTTGACCAACAACAAAGAAGAGTCAGGGCGCGTCTGGAAACAAGTGTACGAGGTAGGGCAGTTTGGGTCGGATTCCGTCGAACGTGTTCTGTTGGCCCCAGCCTCGGACGCAAAGTATCAGGAATTATTGGCTCACGCTGCTTGATGAGAAGGAGCGTGATGAAGGCACATCAACTGATCCGCGCGTAGCGCGAGCGAGGCATAGGTGCGACCGTTGTCGTCACTGAATTCGACCTCGTACACTCCCGGAGCCAGTATCTCGACTATCGTACCGACTTGACCTCGGAGAAGCCCCTTCTCCGGTGCCGCTTCGAGGAGAGCGACCACCGATAAGACTTCTATCTCAGGCATTACGCACCTCAATCCAATAGTACATAACAACTGGTGAGCCTCGGAACCTGCTCACCGTGGCGAACGATCCAGGAACTGCGGATCGTTCCCCACCGGTCCCGGTGAGCGAGCACGAAATCGATAGTATATCTATCGCCATATTCATCGCTCTCGCCCTCCATTGCCTCCCCTTCGCGCGCGACGCGGAGAAGCTCATTGCGAAGGAAGTCGGCATCGCTCTGCACCAGCCCCAGACGGGACACGAAGACGCGAGCTTTATGCCGTCCGCGGGGGTGGAGATGATTGAGACAATAATCGCGCAGCTTGGCAACATCGACGACGGCATTATCGCTTCCGGGGAGAATCATCCGGCGGTGTGTCCAGGAACGCTACTTGGCTTTCGACAGCTCGGCGTAGAATCCGTCCAGCGCGGCGGGCTGCAGGTTGATTTTGAACGGCAGGTCGTCGGTCTTGATCGACGCTATCAACTGGTCCTTCGGCACGCCCATCTTCACGGCCGCTTTGGCGCGGTCGACAAACTTCGCGATGTTATCGCGATACGCCTTCACGTACGACCTTGGCTGGGGATCGTCGTTGCCCGGAATCGCCAGGTCCCAATCCAGCTTGAGAATCTTATCCAGTACCGACGGCCATTCGACCAGGCTCCCCCCGCCCGCATAGTCAGCCAGCGGGGCACGGCTTCCCGGAGGATTGCCGACCGTCACTACATCGCTCACCGCGACCACCTTGAGATCCGGGAAATACACCACGGTATCGCCGCTGGTGTGCGCGCGGCCGAAGTGGTACGCCTCCACGGTCACGCCCCCGAGTTTTACCTTATAGTTCTTCGAGTAAGTAATGCTGGGCGGCGCCGGCTTGGGATTGGCGGCGTATGTGACCAGATTGCTCTTGAGGTTCTCCTGCGCGATGATCGGGATCCCCAGCGCCAGGAACTTGTCGTCATTGCCAGTGTGATCCTGATGATGATGGGTCACGAACATGTACTTGATGGGCTGGTCTGACACGCTCTTGATCAGCTCCATCAGCTTGTCGAAGTTCCCCGCGGCGGGAAGCTTCCCGTCCACCAGGATGATGCCCTGGCCGGTCACGCGAACGCTGGAATTTCCGCCCGCTCCGGTGACGAGATACAGCCCCGGCTTTACCTCTTTAATCGCTTGGGCTTGATTGCCGCCACCCCTTCCGCCCTTGGGCTGGGCGCAGACAACTCCGGCGGTAGCCAGGATAAAGACGGTAAACAGGGTCTTTCGCAAGGTGAATACCTCGTTTTCAAGGATACACCTGATCGATTGTTTCTATTTGACGGAAAACGCTGCTGGCCGGTAGCATTATGTTGCAGAGTTCCCCCGTCGTCGCTCGCATTCGTCACTCTCTTCATGGAAGATCTGGAGCGCGCCAGTGCCGATATCGGACGCTTATATCGTTCAGTATCTTTTGGACGGAACCGCAGAGGTTCCAGCGCAAATCCATTGGTGCGAAAAGGACGCGGAGCAGGCGGGTTACGTGGCGCAGTTGGAGGGAGTGGGCGTGATTCTGGAACCGGTCTACTCGAGAACGGGTTCGCGCCTGGTCTTGAGGTTTCGCCACAACGGAGAAGAATTCAGCATTCGAGAGCCTGCGAGCAGGGGGTGGCTGGGCCGCAAATTCTCTAGCGAAGATGAGCGCCACTTGATCAGCCTGTTCCGCGGACTCATCCAAGCCATAGCTTCCCAATGTACGACCCGGCGTCAACGGGCCGAGGAGAATCAAGAGGAGATTCGCGAGCGGATCAGCCACAGGCTGCTGTTCGGAGAACCCCGGGAAGTCTCCAGAAGAGTTGTTATCGCCGGATCACCTTAACGGGAGCGCTGGCGGATTTGGCAGGATCAGCCACGCTGACGGTTCCCAGGCCGCTCATGATGTTACTTAAAATGGGTAGGGCATGCTGAAGCTGAACGCGAAACCGGAGCCGGTAGAAATCGACCTTGCCAAGTCCGCCGTGGTAGTGGTGGATATGCAAAACGCTTTCGCCACAAAGAACGGGATGCTGGACATCGCGGGCGTGGATATTTCGGGGGCGCCGGCTGTCATTCAAAGTATTGCCGGAGTGCTGGATGCCGCACGGCGCGCGAGCGTTCCCGTTGTCTACTTACAGATGGGATTCAAACCGGATCTCAGCAACAGCGGCGGTCCCTCCGCGCCGAACTGGCATAAGGAGCTGGCGCTCCGGCTGATGGCGTGCAGACCGGAGCTCAAAGGCAAGCTGCTCACGGAAGGAACCTGGGATTTCGCGATCGTAGACGACTTGAAGCCGCAAGCGGGCGATCTGGTGATTGTCAAGAGCCGGTACAGCGGCTTCGCCAACACGGCGCTCGACGCCGAATTGAAGTCGCGCGGAATACGGTATCTGTTCTTCACGGGCATCGCGACCAACGTGTGCGTCGAAACCACGCTTCGTCATGCTTTCGTTTTGGACTATTGGCCGATCCTGATCACCGACTCGACGATGGCAGCGGGTCCGCCCGCGATGCAAGAGGCGACGCTGTTCAACGTGGAGTCGTATTTCGGTTGGACGATCCCTTCGGGCGAGTTTCTTCAAAAGGTCGGATAGGCTGCCTGCTCCATCACTGTCGCGGCTCTGTAGAGCAGCGCTTCCGAGCCGCGAGAGTTATCGAGCGGGTGCGGTTTGAGAGGTGTTATCCTGCGCCAGGAGGCAACGTCCATGGCCCTTTCGCGTCGAAAAATGCTTAGGAAAGCTGCGGCAGCCGGAGGGGTAGCGGCCACCGGAGGCGGCGTGGCATTTGTCCCACAGGTTGTTACCGCACAGGCTCCGGCGCAACTTACCGGCACCCAGACCGGGCGCAAGTTCAAGGCTTTTGTCCGGCATGGAACGGGCGCATCGGTCGAGGAACTCAAGCTGCTGGCGATCCAGCCGCGTGAAGTCCTGGTTCGCACGCAGGCGTCGGCGGTCTGCTACACCATCGTCGGCGGCGCCCTGGCGACGACCGCCGTGCAGCGGGCGTCGATCCCGAATCATTCCGGCATGGGCGTGGTGGAAGCCATCGGACCGCTGGTGAAACGCGTTCAGGCCGGCGACCGCGTGGTAGTTCCTGGCACGCCGCAATGCGGAGTGTGCTATCAGTGCTTGCACGGACGGGCGGACTGGTGCCAGTTCCTGGACACCGCCCCGGCGCATCCAATGGCGGAAATGGCCGACGGCACGCCCGTGTCTGAGGGCGCGTCGCTGGGCGGGTTAAGCGAGATCATGGCGGTGCCGGAGGAGTATTGCTGCCCCGTGTTCACCGATCTTCCGGCGGAGCAACTGACCCTGCTCGGCGATACGGTCGGTACGGGTCTGGCCGCCGGGCGCGACCTGGTGCAGATCGAGCCGGGCTGGAATGTGGTGGTGCAAGGTGCGGGACCCGTGGGCATGGGTGCGATCCAATCCGCGCGGCTCGCCAACGCCGGTCAGGTGATCGTGATCGAACCGATCCGAGCGCGGCGGGAAATCGCCATGAAGGTCGGCGGGACCATTGCCCTCGATCCGAACGCCGAAGGCAATGGACTGATCGCCAAGATTCACGAGTTGTGCAAAGGCATCACGGACCGTCGCTTCCCCGGAGGTCGGATTTCCGGCGAACGATTCCTGGCGGTGCCCGATGGCGCCGACTTCGTCATCAACGCCGTGGGCAGCGATTGGTTCCCGCCCAAGGTGGAAGTGGGGCCCGATCCCACGGCCATTCTCCCGCTGCAACAGTGCTTCGACTTCACCCGCGCGGGCGGGCATATCGTGATGCTGGGAGTAGCCTGGCGCGGCAACGTAAGCTTTAACGCCACGCAGTTCTCAAACCGTGGGCGGACCTTCTACTCGGGTCAACAGGGCGGTCTGAATATATGGTCACGAAAACTTATCCGCTTGAACAGGCCCAGGAAGCGATTCAGGAAGTCGGGGATCGCACGGTGCTCGGCGCAGTCATCACGTTCGCCTGAATTGTGATGACCACGGGTTACGAGCGCATCGCCGCCGAAGAAGCCTGGGCGCCACCGGAGTTGTTGGCGCGGTACCGGGCGCTGCTCGAGGACGGCTCACATCAAGATCCCGGGTTCGAGAGCCTGTGGGGATTCTACGGAGGCAATCCCGCCGTCGGCAGCGTCATGGAGCGCATGCAGGATCTAGGCGCGCTCCGTCTGGCGGACATGGATGCCACCGGCATCGCCCGGCAGATTCTTTCGCTAACGGCCCCGGGCGTCCAGGTGTTCGACGCCGACACAGCGGCGGGGCTGGCGCGATCGAGCAACGATCAACTGGCGGAAGCCGTTCGCAAGCATCCCGCCCGTTTTGCGGGCCTCGCGGCCATCGCTCCGCAGAATCCGCGGGCCGCGGCCCAGGAACTCGAGCGCGGTGTGCGCACACTGGGGCTCAAGGGCGCGATCGTCAACTCGCACACGCGCGGCGAATACCTGGACGATCCGAAATTCTGGGACATCTTCGCGGCCGCCGAGTCGCTAGGCGTGCCGATTTACCTGCATCCGACGACGCCCTCGCCAGCGATGATCGGCCCGTTCCTGGAGCGCGGACTGGATGGCGCGATCTTCGGATTCGCCGTTGAAGCCGGCCTGCACATGCTGCGACTCATCGTCAGCGGCGTGTTCGACCGTTTCCCCCAGCTCATCGTTGTCACCGGCCACCTGGGCGAAGCGCTGCCGTACTGGCTGTTTCGCATCGATTTCATGCACGCGCGGATGGTCGCGGCGGGCCGGTATGCGAGCGTCGGGAAGCTGGACCGCCGTCCCAGCGAGTATCTGAAAGAAAACTTCTACGTGACCACCAGCGGAATGGCGTGGGCGCCGCCGATTCTGTATGCGCAACAGGTGCTGGGCGTGGATCGGGTGCTCTACGCGATGGATTATCCGTATCAGTTCGTGCCGGAGGAGGTGAAGGTTACCGACGACCTCCCCATCCGCGACGCCGACAAAAGGAAGCTGTATCAAACCAATGCGGAGCGGGTATTTTCCCTCTAACGCAATTCGTTGTAGACGACTTTGCCGTCCACGACCGTAAGCACCGACTTCAGCTTCTTGATCGCTTCGTCGGGCACCTTCGCGGTGTCGAAGTAATCATCGCTGAGGGCGACCAGGTCGCCCAGCTTGCCGACTTCAATCGAGCCGAGCTGATTTTCCTCGCGCAAGAACCAGCCGTTATCGGCGGTATACAGCCGCAGCGCTTCCGCGCGCGTGATCTGCTGCTTATCGTTGATCAGCACGCCGGCGGCGTTCTTGCCGGTGACCATGTAGTAAATCATGAGCCACGGATCGAGAGTTGAGATCTGCGCGGAATCCGATCCCGCGCCGGCGTGAATGCCGCTATCGAGGATCATCCGCACCGGCGGACCGGATCCGGCGGTGCCTGCCAAATACTCGAAGGGATGAATCGCGATCCCGGCGCCCATCGCCTTGAACCGGTTCAGCGTCGCCTGGTCGATGCGGGGCGCGTGCGCGATCGACCAGCGCAGATCCTGGATGGGCGTGACGGCGTTCACCTTTTCAAATGTCGACGCCGTCAATTGATCCTCTGCAGGTGACAGGCTGTGCTGCTGGAACGCCCAGCCTTCCTTGGCGATCAACTGGAGCGCGGTTTCATAGTTCGCGGGCATCGTGGCAGGTCCGAATAAAGGCCACTGCGTTGCAAATTCGCCGATGCCGGAGACCTTCAGCATGCCGTCGCCGAGGTCCTGAAAGATGTTATGCATGCGCTGCTTCAGCATGGGGACATCCGGCCGCGTATCCATGCTGAGAAAGAAGATCCGCAACCGCATGGTCATCTTGTTTTCCCGGTGCAGCGCCATAAAAGCGTCATACATGCGGAACGGATCCGCGGTCGCCAGGCCGTCGAAGGTGAACGAATCCTGAATATCCGCCAGGCCCGGAGGCAGGAACGCTCCCATATCCGCACTGGTGGTGATGCCGACACTGGCCGCGTACGCCATGGCGTCGGCCGTTCCACGTAGCTTATCTTCAAAAGTCTGGATCGAGCGCAAAGCGTTGAGCGCAGCCACCGAAGGCGCATTCGCGGCGATGGTTCCGGTGTCGTTCACCGCCACCCCTTGCTGGTGAAGAACGCCTTGGCGCGCGAGTTGACCGCCGCCGGTCCGGTAAACGATTGGTAGACGATCACGGGATGATTCGGCGCGGCAGCATCGAGCTCGGCCGACGTGGGCAGGCGTTTTTCCGCGAACTGGGCCAGATTCCAGCCGCCCATCGCGGTGATGAACTCGCCGGCGGGCACCGATTTCGCGCGTGCCGCGATCGCCGCCTGAACATCCTTAATAGAGGCAGCGGTTTCCAGGCGCGTGTCGTGGCCCGGACGAATCCCCAGCAGCACAATGTGATTGTGATTATCGATCAGCCCGGGCGTCACGGTTCGCCCGCGCAGGTTGATGGTTCGGGTGCAAGGGCCGGTGCGCGTATCGCCGTTACGGCCCACTGCGGTGAACCGCCCCTCCTGGACGATGACCTCGGACACGACCGTGTTCTGCGGGTCCATGGTCATGATCTTGCCGTTGGTGAGGCGCAGGTCGCGCGATCCGGCGCAGCGCGCGGCTTCCTGCAGTGGCGGCGTTTGCGCGTGAACCAAGCCGATTCCGGCTGCTACGATAAGTAGAAATCCACATCTGAGTGAGCCACAGTACATGATCCGAGTATATTTGCTGGCCGCAGTCCTTGGGGCCTCGCTCTTCGGAGCAGTGTCCGGCGAAGAAGTGTTCAAGCAGCGTTGCGCCGGCTGCCACGAGGCGAACAATCCTCACATTCCGCGCGTGGAAGTCCTGCACCGAATGCCTGCCGCCCGCATTCTCCAAACGCTCAACTGGGGCGTGATGGGAAACGTGGCCTACACCATGACCATCGCCGAGCGGGAAGCGGTCGCGAATTATCTGGGGACCCACGATCCGCTGGCAGCGCCGCCGCCCGCAGCCTTCTGCGCCGATCGCACGGTGCGTTTTGCAACAGACTCTGCGGCCAAGAAAGAAACGAAGCTGCCGCAATGGAATGGTTGGAGTCCTTCCGCCAGCAACACGCGCTACCAGGATGCTCACGATGCCGGTCTTACTCTCGACGGCGTGCAACGCCTGAAACTGAAGTGGGCGTTCGCCTATGACGGCGATACCACGGCGTTCGGCCAGCCGACCATTCTCGACGGAAATCTGTTCACCGGGAGCGCCGGTGGCGTGATCCATGCGCTGGACGCGACAACCGGCTGCATCCGCTGGACCTATGATGCACGCGGTCCGGTGCGTTCGTCGATCCTGGCGGTTCGTCGCGGCAAAAGCTATTCGCTGCTGTTTGGCGACCAGCTCGGCTGGTTCTATTCGCTGGACGCTACGACGGGAAAAGAGTTGTGGAAGAAGAAGGTCGACGACCACGACGCGGCCCGCCTGACAGGGTCGCCGGTGGAGTATGAGGGGACGGTGTTCGTGCCGGTGGCCTCGTGGGAAGAGAATCGAGCCAGCAGCGCCGATTACGCTTGTTGCACGTTTCGCGGAAGTATCGCCGCGCTGCGCGTTCGCGACGGAGAACCGGTGTGGCGTACCTATACAGTGGATGTTCCCAAGCAGACCGGCAAGGTGTGGGGACCTTCCGGGGCACCGGTCTGGTCGGCGCCGACGCTGGATGTCGCGCGCGGGCTGCTGTATGTCACCACGGGTGACAACTATTCGCCGCCGGCCACGGCGATGAGCGATGCCGTGCTGGCGCTGGATTTGAAGACGGGGAAAATCGCCTGGTCGCGCCAGCTCACCACAGGCGACATTTTCAGCGGCAGATGCGCTGGCAAGCCTGAGTGCGGACCCGATTTTGATTTCGGCTCCTCGGCGATTCTTGTTCACTCTGGAAACCGCGATTTGCTGCTGGCCGGACAGAAATCGGGAGTGGTCTACGCGCTCGATCCCGCGCGCAAAGGCGAAGTGCTGTGGCAGATCCGGATCGGCAAGGGGAGCACGAATGGTGGAGTGGAGTGGGGCATGGCGGCGGATGGCCAGAATGTTTATGCCGCGGTCTCCGATCTGTCACGAGTGCAGGTGCACAGCAACGACCCTGCGAACTTGCGCACCACGAACCTCGATCCCAATGTCGGCGGCGGCCTGTTCGCGATCCGGATCACCGACGGCGCCAAAACCTGGGCCGCTGAGCCGGAGCATACTTGTCCCGCGGAGAGGGCCGGATGCAGTCCCGCGCAGCCGGCCGCGGTCACCGCGACGCCTGGAGTTGTTTTTTCGGGCTCGGTAGACGGCCATATGCGCGCGTATTCCTCCGAGAGCGGAAGTATCCTCTGGGATTTCGACACGGCGCGTGAGTACACTACCGTCAACGGCGTGAAGGGGCATGGCGGATCGATCGACGGACCGGGCGCGGTGGTGGTGAACGGGATGGTTTACGTCAACTCCGGCTACTCGCGCGAGAATGGCACGCCGGGAAACGTGCTGCTCGCTTTCGGAACGGATTAGCGCCCTGTCCGGTGTACAATTTGCCTGATAGGAGTCCCCGTATGTACTCGCGTCGCGACTTCGGCAAAATCGCTCTGGCGGCCCTGCCGGCTTCCAGTCTGCTGGCTCAAAAAAAGATTAATTCTAAAATCGATGGCGTCCTGATCGGCGCGCAGAGCTATAGCTTCCGCGAGAAGCCGCTGGACGGCGTGATCCAGGCCATGGTCGAGATCGGGCTGGGTGAGTGCGAACTGTATTCGCCGCACATTGAGCCCAAACGCGTATCCCGCGAGGATCTGCGGAAGTGGCGCTTATCTTCGCCAACAGAGGAGATGAGGGCGATCCGGAAGAAATTCGACGACGCCGGCATCAACCTGTGCGCGTTCAACCTCAGCTTCAACGACAGTTTTACAGATGAGGAAATTGATCACGGCTTTGACATGGCCATGGCGCTGGGAGTGCGCGTGATCACCTCATCCTCCACACTGACTTCGGCCAAACGGGTCGCGCCGTGGGCCGAAAAACACAACATGATCGTCGCTTTTCACGGCCATTCCGACATCACGGATCCCAACCAGTTCGCCAAGCCCGAAGCGTTCGAGCGGGCACTGGCCATGTCCCCGAACTTTGCGATTAACTTGGACATCGGACATTTCGTCGCGGCGAATTATGATCCGGTGGAGTTCATCAAGGCCCAGCACGAACACATCCTGATCCTGCATCTGAAAGACCGCAAGCGCAACGAAGGTCCGAACATGCCTTGGGGCCAAGGCGATACGCCCATCAAACAAGTCCTCCAGCTCCTGAAGAAGGAAAAATATCCGATGCGGGCGCTGATCGAGTATGAGTATAAGGGCGCGAGCGATTCGGTCACTGAGGTCAAGAAATGCTTCGAGTACTGCAAAGAAGCGCTGGCATAGCCGCGGTTCTGTGGGCGGCTACTGCGGCTCAAGCGCAACTCATCAGCCGGCCGGCTCCTCCGGCCGATGCGGTCGAGCGCGGCCAGAAGCAGTTTGTCGTCCAGTGCGGGTCGTGCCATGGCGCGAACGCCCGCGGCGACGATGACGGGCCGGATCTGGTGCGTTCGGAAATCATCCTCGATGACGAAAAGGGCAACCTGATCGGACCGTTGCTCCGCAAAGGTCGTCCCAACGAAGGCATGCCGGCGTTCGATCTATCCGATGCGCAGATCCAGGATCTGGCGGCGTTCCTGCGCGAGCGTACGCAGGCGGCCATAAACCGCAATGCATATCCGCTTCAGAACCTGCTCACGGGCGATGCCAAAGCCGGCGAAGCTTATTTCAACGGTGCGGGACGCTGCAACACCTGCCACTCCGCGACCGGAGATCTGGCCGGGATCGCATCCAAGTTCGAGCCCGCGCGATTGCAGACGAGATTTCTTTACCCGCGCGGTGGACGCGGCGGACCCGGTAGCGCGCTAAGGAAAGCCGACTACAGTAACGGTGACGCCGCGCACGGGACCCGTTGTTTCGGGCACGCTTGAATTCATGGATGACTTCACCGTCGGGCTGCACGACGCCGAGGGTTACTATCATTCGTTCCCGCGCGATGCGGTCAAGGTGGATATCCAGGATCCACTGGCGGGGCACGTTCGGTTGCTTCGACAATATACCGACAAGAACATGCACGACCTATTGGCCTATCTGGTGACCGTCAAATGAAACGGGTCGTTCTCGCCGTGCTAATTTTAGCGGGCGCGCTGGCCGCTCAGCCTCTCGATCCGGCTAAGCTTCTTCAGCCACCCACCGACTCCTGGCCGACCTACAACGGCGATTACACCGGACGCCGCTACAGCCCGCTCACGCAGATCGACCAGTCCAATGTGAACACCCTGAATCTCGCATGGGCGCGCCGCTTCACGGCCGGCGGAGGCCGAAGCGGCGGAGGTGGGGTCCAGATTAAGGCCACGCCTTTGGAGGTTAACGGCATTCTGTATTTCGCGGCTCCGGACAACGCCTGGGCCGTGGACGCGCGCAGTGGACGCGAACTGTGGCACTACACATGGGAAACCACCGGCGGCCTCCACATCGGCAATCGTGGCGTCGGCATGTACAGCGACTGGCTGTATTTCGAAACACCCGACTGCCACCTGATTTCGCTCGATGCCCGGACCGGCAAGATGCGCTGGAATCACCAGATCGCCGACGTGAAGCAGGAATATTTCTGCGGGCCCGCTCCGATGGTCATCAAGAATCACATCATCACGGGCGTGGGCGGCGATTCGCTCGATCTGCCCGGGTATCTCGAAGCGCGCGATCCGGAAACCGGGGAGGTGCAGTGGCGCTGGAATACGACGCCCAGGCCCGGCGAGCCCGGCTCGGAGACGTGGCCGTCCCCCGAGTCGATGGAGCATGGCGGCGGCATGACCTGGCATTCGGGAACATACGATCCGGAGTTGAACCTTTACTACTTCGGTACCGGCAATCCGAATCCGGTGTATGCACCGCAGAGCCGGTCGGGAAACAATCTGTACACCTGCTCGATCGTGGCGCTGAATCCGGACACGGGGAAGATGATCTGGTATTACCAGGTCTCGCCGCACGACACGCATGACTATGACAATGTCGAGACGCCGGTCCTGATCGACGGCGAGTTCCACGGACAACCGCGCAAGATGCTGGCGCAGGCGGCGCGGAACGGGTATTTCGTGCTGCTGGACCGGACTAACGGCAAGAATCTGCTCACGGCGCCCTTTGTGGAAGACCTGAATTGGGCCAAGGGCCTGGATGCGGACGGCCGGCCCATTCCGAATCCCGACAAGGAAGCCAAACCCGATGGAACACTGGTATCGCCCACAGAGGGCGGCGCGGCAAATTGGTTTGCTCCCTCGTTCAGTCCGCTAACACGGCTGTTCTACACACAGGCGTCCGAATCGTATGGATTGGATTGGCAGACCGATACTTCGAAGACGCCCGAAGGATACGGGGGACGCAACCAGACCATCTGGACGCAGAACCTGCTGCAGGCGATCGACTACAAGACGGGCAAAATCGTCTGGAGCCATCGCTATCCCAACCAGGGCGGGAGCCGATCGGGCTTGTTGAGCACCGGGGGCAGACTACTCTTCGGAGGCGATCCCACCAGCAACGTGTTCGCCATGGACCCGGCCACTGGGAAAGTTTTATGGCACGCCGGATTGCACACGGCAGTGAGCAACGGTCCGATTACGTTCGAACTGGATGGACGCCAATACCTAGTAGTCGGGGCAGGTGACATGCTGTACACGTTTACGTTGCCCGGAAACTAACCCCGCATCTTCTTCCAGGTCGCCAGGCAACGCTCCGCAGTCTCGAGTTCGGGGAAGCGGCTGCCTTCCTGCTCGATCAGGTAATACTCGACGCCGCCGACGCTCTCGGCCGCCTCGAAGATTTTCGTCCAGGGCACGTCGCCTTCGCCGAACAGAACTCGATAACCTCGGTCTTTCTCTTGGTCAGCTCCCTGGCCCGCGCCCCAGTCTTTGCAGTGCACGCTGCGGATGCGGCCGGGATTCGCGTGGATCCACGCAACGGGATCCGCGCCTGCCTCGATCACCGTACCCACGTCGAGCTGCAGCGTGAATTCCTTCGGCGTATTCGCCGCCAGCACGTCCATGGGACGCTGGCCCACGGTTCCCGCCCACTCGGTCTGATGATTATGGAACCCGGTGCGCATGTCGAGCGGCTTGAGCGTTTCGCTGACCTTGGTCATCTGCTCGCCCAGAGCCTTCCAGCCGTCAATACCGTTCACCCGGCCGGCACTCGCCATGATGATGTTCTTGCTGCCGATGATCTGGTTCAGTTCGATGGCCTTGGGCAGTCCGTCGACTGTAAAGGATGGCGTGTTGTTGTGGGTGGAATTGCAGCGGATGCCGAGATCGTCCAGTTGTTTCCGCACGTCCTTCGCGTAGGCCGGCTTCCAACTGAAATAGGGCGCGTAGAACTCGACGACTTCGTATCCCATTTTTGCAACTGCGCTGACGGTACCAGGAAGGTCCTTCATCAGCTCATTGCGGACGGAGTAAAGTTCCAGGCCGATGGGGACTTTCTTGCCGGCGGCGAGCGCCAGCGGGCTCAATCCAGCCATCGCCGCGAAGGTCCGGCGTGAAATTGCAGGCGAATTCATGCCCCAAACCATAACATGGTTTGCGAAACTGGAAAGCATGCAATATTCACGTTTAGGCGATACCGGATTAATCGTTTCGCGCATGGCTTTCGGCGCGATGACCTTCGGCACGGGCAAAGGACCGTTCGCCGCCGTCTCGAAAGTCGGCGCGGAACTGGCCGATCAACTTATCGGTAAGACGCTCGATGCGGGCATCAACTTTTTCAACACGGCCGATGGCTACACCGGCGGCCAGTCCGAAGAGATGCTCGGTAAGGCTCTGGGCGCTCGCCGCAAGGATGTGGTGGTTTCCACCAAGTGCGGATTTCGTTCTGGCGAGCCTCTCTTGCACCAGGGTTTGTCGCGTCAGCACATCTTGGCGTCCGCTGAAGGAAGTCTCAAGCGGCTGGGGACGGATTACATCGACGTCTACCTGGTGCATCGCGTCGACCCGCATACGCCGGTGGAGGAAACCGTCGATGCGCTGGATAATCTGGTCCAGCAAGGCAAGGTCCGCTACGTCGGATTTTCGAATTGGCCCGCGTGGATGGCGGCGACGGCCGTGGGACTCCAGAAGCAGCACAACTATGCGCGTTTTCGGGCCGCGGAAATGTACTATTCGCTGGTGGGCCGCGACGTGGAATATGACATCGTGCCCTTCCTTGAAAACGCCGGGGTCGGGATGATGGTGTGGAGTCCGCTGGCCGGAGGTTTCCTCACTGGCAAGTACACGCGCGAAAATCCTCAGGGCGATGGCGGCAGGCTCTCGGGCTTCGACATGCTTCCTTACGACCGCGAGAAGGGTCACACGATCGTCGACAAGCTGCGCGAAATCGCCAAGGCGCACAACGCATCACCGGCACAGATCGCGTTGGCGTGGCTGCTCCACAAGAAAGGCGTGACCTCCATTCTGATCGGCGCGAACAAGATGGCGCAGCTGGAGGACAACCTGGCCGCCGCGAACGTGCCGCTTGCTGCGGAGCAAATGTCGCAGCTCGACGAGCTCACGGCGCCGGGACCGCTCTATCCGCATTGGTTCACGGCCCGCGTGCAGGATCCTCCGGTTACAGCGGCCCTTCAGCCTGCAAAGTGATATGATCTGTTTCGCATGAAACGCCGACGCTTCATCCAGGCGCTGGCCGCCACTCCGGCCGCGCCTGCGTTACTCGCGCAAGCGCCTCTGGCGCCTTCTGTTGCAAAACCGACTGCCAACTCAGGCAATGACGCTCCGCTGCACTATGCCGTCGCCGATGAGGCTAGCGAAGCGGTGCTGCATTTCTTCAACCCGCAGCAATTCGCGGCGTTGCGAAGGTTGAGCGACCTGTTGATGCCGGCGAGCAGCACGCCGAACGGTGCGCCAGGGGCTCTCGAGGCGAAGGCTCCCGAATTCCTGGATTTCCTCCTGAGCCAATCGGCGGCGGATCGCCAGCAGTTATATCGCAGCGGGCTGGACGCGCTGAATAGCCAGGCCAAAAGGCGATTCGGTAAGCTCTTCGCCGACGTAGACGCCGGCCAGGCCGAAATGCTTCTGGCCCCGCTGCGCGACCCCTGGACATACGATGCGCCATCCGATCCCGTCGCAGCCATGCTTCGCGCAGCCAAGGACGACGTTCGGCGAGCGACCCTGAACTCGCGCGAGTGGAATCTGGCAGCCGCAGTCGGACGTGCTCGCGGTGGCGGCGGGGGGCTGTACTGGCTGCCGATCGACTGAGGAACGCATGGCCGAAACGAAATACGACGTTCTGATCGTCGGCTCCGGCGCTTCCGGCGGCATGGCCGCGTATACGCTCACCAAGAAGGGCATCAAGTGTCTGATGCTGGACGCGGGCCCCGCAATCGATTTCGAACGCCAGCGCGTAAGCAAGGCGGCCTATGAGCTGCCCTTCCGGGGCTTCGGCAAACCCGGCAGACTCGCCCACGTATTTCAAGCCACCGAATTCAATGCGAATCAATGGGTGGATGAAACACAGGTTCCCTATACGCACGATCCCAAGGAACCCTACAATTGGGTCCGGGTGCGGATGATCGGCGGCAAGTCGCTGTTCTGGGCACGCATGTCGTTCCGCTTCAGCGACTACGAATTCAAGGCCAAAGATCATGACGGCTACGGCGAGAACTGGCCGATCAGCTATGCCGATCTCGCCCCGTACTACGATCAGGTCGAGCCGATCTTCCGCGTGCGGGGTCGCCGCGATGGAATACAACAGCTTCCCGACGGCGTTTTTATCGAAGATACTTCGGGCGATAGCGAATGTAACAAGCGCTTTATCGCGGCGGCCAGGGAGCGCGGCATCCAGAACACCAAGATGCGGACCTCCCTGGGCCGCGGACCGTTCGCCAGTTCGTTCAATCTCCTTTTGCCGGATGCCATGGCGACCGGCAACTTGACGATTGTTCCCAACGCCGTGGTGCGCGAGATCACCGTCGACAAGAACACCGGCTTGGCGAACGGAGCGAATTTTATCGAGCGGCAATCGCATCGCGAAATGCATGCCAGCGCGCGCGTAGTAGTGGTTGGAGCATCCTGTCTCGAGAGCACCCGGCTGCTGCTGAATTCCGGTATCGCGAACTCGAGCAGCGCGCTGGGGCGCTATCTGCACGATCAGTTCTACATCACCCAGAGCGTGCAGGCGGTGATCCCGGAGGCGCGCGACGGCAAGGCTACGCGCGCGTTCATCGGAGGCGGCGGGTACATGCCGCGATTCCGCAATCTGAAGACCAAAGAGAAGAATTTCCTTCGCGGTTATGCCCTGGACTGGAGCACCGGCGGGAGTCCCGACGCCAAGTATTTTCCTTTATACGGCGAGGCGCTACAGAAAGCCGTGGAGAGCTGCCGCGGCGCTGGTTTCAGTTGCACCGTCATGGGAGAAGTCTTGCCGCGGGCGGAAAGCCAGGTGCGCGTCGACAAGAATGTGACCGACGCGTGGGGCATCCCCGTGCTGCACATCCAGACGCGCTATACGAGCAACGAGTTCAACATGGCCAAGGACGCCATCGCGACGCTGGAAGAGCTGTGCCACGCCTGCGGATGGGAAGTGCTGGGCCGCCACGACCAGATGTTCCCGCCGGGCTACAGCATTCATGAACTGGGTACCTGCCGGATGGGCGAAAGTCCAAAAAACAGCGTGCTCAACAAATGGAACCAGAGCTGGGATATCAAGAACCTGTTCGTGGTGGATGGCAGCAGTTTTGTCACCGGCGGCAGCCAGAATCCGACCATGACCATTCTGTCGCTTTCCATGCGCGCCTCGGAATATATGGCCGAGCAGATGCGCAAGGGTGAGCTGTAGTCTTTGCCCACCCGGCATCGTAACCTGAGATCTTACGCCCGCCGCGCAGCGTCCATGGACTTTACGTTGGACTGCCATGTGGCAGAGTTTGCCGATCAGTTTCGTGTGCAGGACGAACTTCGCAAGCGGATGTTTCGCCGGTTTCGTGAAGAAGGTGTTCAGTTTCGATCACAGAGTATACTTTCGGCAGATGAGAGCTAGCAGACATCCTTCTTGACAGCCGCTCCAAATCGGAGCACAATTGGCGCAGAGAGACATGTCGCTCTCTACGTTTTGCCCTCTACGAAAGAAGGGCGCTTAGACCAACCCGCGTAGGTTCAGGGAGGGAAATAGCGCGTGAGGACAAATTCGAAAAGCGGGAAGCAAGGTAGCGGGAACCCAAAAAGTGGCAGTGCGTTACCGCGTGTGACTCGTCGCACGACGGCTCAGCCTAAAAGCCAAGAACCGGTTACGCTGGCAGCAGCTTCCGAAGACGCCATCCCGGTCCAGGATGTGACGATAGAAGCCGAGATCGCCCGGCTCGCGTATTGCCTTTGGGAAGCGCGGGGCGGAGTCGGTGGATCGCCCGAAGAAGATTGGCTTCGTGCCGAACAGGAAATCCTGGCGCGTCCCCTTGTGAGTCACAAAGCCTAGGAGTTAACCGGATCGCAACATCCGGGAAAGAGGTTCGTGGAAAGTATCCTCACCATCCTTCTCGCCGGGGGTGCGGGCGAACGCTTGGCGCCTCTCACGCGCGACCAACCCAAGCCGATGATGCCGTTCGGCGGCATCTACCGCCTGATCGATCTGACGCTTTCCAACTGTCTGAACTCCGGACTCAGGAAGATCTATGTCCTGACGCAGTATAAAGCGCTGAGCCTGAACCGGCACATCCGCCAGGTTTGGAACATTCTGTCCCCCGAGCTTGGGCAGTTCATTGAAGCCGTTCCGCCGACCCAGAGCCTGCGGAACACCTGGTATCTGGGCACCGCCGACGCGGTCTACCAGAACATGCAGAGCATTCTGGACGAAAAACTGCCTTACGTTCTGATTCTTTCCGCCGACCACGTGTACAAAATGAATTACGCCCACATGCTCAACTGGCATTTGGAACGCGGCGCGGATGTAACCGTCGCCACCACCCGGATCAGACCGTCCGACTCCCCCAGATTCGGAATCGTGAGCATGGATGAAGACTACTCCATCCAGGACTTTCACGAAAAGCCGCCGAAGGAGCACGCGGTCCGCTCGCACTTCCGCGAGGACGCGTGCAGCGCATCCATGGGCGTATACCTTTTTTCGACGCCTGTGCTTCTCCAAGCGCTCAAGGAAGACGCGGAAGACGAGACTTCCTCCCACGATTTCGGACATGACGTGCTGCCGAAGCTGATAGGCCGCCGGCGCGTCGTCGCCTACGACTTCGTGGATGAAAACAAGAAAGATGTAATCTATTGGCGCGATGTGGGCACTCTCGAAGCCTACTACGAAGCCAATATGGATCTAGTCGCGGTGACGCCGGTGTTCAACTTGTACGATCAGGAGTGGCCCCTCCGCACGTCCATGCCGCCTCTGCCTCCAGCGAAGTTTGTTTTCGCGTCGGAGGGCCGGGGCATGGGATTGGCGCTCGATTCCATCGTCTCGCATGGCTGCATCGTCTCCGGAGGCCGTGTGGTGCGGAGCATTCTCTCGCCCGGCGTGCACGTGGATTGTCACGCTTCGGTCGAAAACTGTCTGCTATTCTCGGGCGTGCAGGTGGGCGCGCACAGCCGCATCCGGAACTGCATCGTCGATCACAACGTGAAGATTCCGGAATACGCCGTCATCGGCCTGGATCCGGAGACCAACCGCCGCGAAGGTCACACTGTGACCGATTCAGGCCTGGTCATCGTGCATGCCCAATCCCCAGGTGTCAGTGTGCAAGAGATCCAGCGCCGGCCAGCCGCTGCAGAACGAAATAGATTAAGCCGCGGCGCGCGTAGCGCCTAGTAATACGCCAGCGTCTCGATCCCCGTCCCGGCCTTGAAGGTCTTCACGATCTTGCCACTCGGCAGATCGATCACCGAAATCGTTCCGTCGCCGTGATTGGACACCAGTGCCGTCTTTGAATCCGCGCTGAAAGCGATTCCGAACGGGGTCTTGCCGACCGTCAGCACCGTCTGTTTGCCGTGCAGATCCGCGGTGTTGATGATATTCGCGAGACCCGCCTGGCTATCGCAGGTCACCAGTTTCGACCCGTCCGGGGAATACTTCACGCGGAAGGGACCGGTCCCGTTCTGTTCCACCGCCACCGTATCCACGATCTTGTCCGTGGCCGTGTCGATCACCACAAACTTGGGATCCTTATAATCCACCGCCAGCACTTGCTTCCCGTTCGGCGAAACGGTGATGCCCTGGGTGCCATTCGGCATGTCCACCTTGCCAATCATTTTGCGAGCCTTGATATCGATCACGCTCACAAACGGCCGGTCATTCTTATTCGCGACGTAAGCCTTGCTGCCGTCCGGAAGCACCGCGATCCAGTGGCCGGTTCCCTCGGTGTCGACCGCGGCGGTGATGGTGCGGGTCTTCGGATTGATCACCAGGAATTTGCGGCTCAGGTCGCAAGTGGCGTACAGAGTGCCTTTGGCGTCCACCTGCAGTCCGTGCGGAGCAATATACGGCGAGACGTCGATCGTGCCCGTCATCTTCTTGGACACCAGATCCACGATCGCGATCACGTGCCCGGGATGCGGATTACGGCCGTACACACCGTCGCCGTAGACCGGGATGTAGGCGGTCTTGTGATCGGGGGAGATGGCCAGCTCATGTGGAGGCCCCTCGGGGATGGCGAAGCTCGACAGCTCTTTGAGGCTCACCGGATCGAAGAACCGCACGAACCCGCCCAGCTTGTCGATCATGATCAGGCCGTGCGTCCCGGTGGGATTGTTGAAATCGAGGTTAGCGGCGGGCGCAAGCGCGGCTACAAGGGCTAGCGCGAGAAGCAATACGGAAATCTTTCGGGACATAGCTTACTCCTTCAGGACTTTCACAACGAAATAGCTGACCGATTTGGGAACTTCTTTAAACCAGTGCGGCATCCCGGCCGGAATCGTGATGACGTCGCCTTTGGTCAGATGGTGGGTTTGTCCGCCGGTAATATCGGTGCCCAGCCATTGGCCGGCTTTGCTCATCTTTCCACCCACCATCGTACCGCCGGTAACGAAAGTCGCTTCGCCGTCCATCACGTAGAGGATGTCGGTTTCCTTTTCGTGCATTTCGACTTGTCCCGCCGCGGTGCGGTGTGCGCCCGAAACCGTGTACGCCTTGGTGGCCGTAAGAGAACCGCCCTTGGCAAGCGCCTCGGCGACTTTATCGTGACCGATGTAGTTGGCCGTGTCGGCGCCCATCAGGGTCGCCGCAGTGAACACAACCGCGAGTATCATCCAATGTTTCATGTCGGGAGTCTATCACACAGGAGCGCCGGCGGAAGTCGAGCTTCCGAGCCCCGCACGTAAAGCCGTTGCAGCATCCGTAATGGCGACCTTGGCCGTATCGAGAATTCCCGCGAACTGGAGGAACGGATGAATCATGCCTTCGTAACGCTTCAGCTCAACCGGCACTCCGGCACTCTGTAACTTGCGCGCGTAGGCTTCGCCCTGATCGCGCAGGGGATCGCATTCTCCGGTGACGATCATAGCCGGAGGGAGCCCCTTTAAACTGTTCGCGTTCATCGGGGATGCGGATGGTTCGAGTCCAGCCTCGCGGCTCGGCAAATAGCATTCCATGAACCAGCGCATGCCTTCACGCGTCAGGAAGTGGTCCTTCGAATACTGCTGCATCGACGGGCTCTGATCGTTGACATCGACCAGCGGGTAGATTAGGAGCTGAAACTTCAACCGAGGGCCACCGCGGTCGCGCGCCAGGAGCGATACGACGGTTGCGAGAGTCCCGCCCGCGCTATCGCCGCCGACGGCAATGCGGTTTGGATCGACGCCAAATTCGTCAGCGTGCTCGGCGATATATCGCGTGGCCGCATACGCGTCGTCCACCGCGGCCGGATACTTGTTCTCCGGTGCGAGCCGGTAATCCACCGAAATAACGGCGCAGCCCGATTTGTTGGCCAAGCTGCGGCACAGACGGTCGTGTGTGTCCAGATTGCAGATCACGAATCCGCCGCCGTGAAAATATACCAGCACCGGGAGCGTTTCGTTCTTCACAGGCCGATACACACGAATCGCAATCGGTCCGGCCGGACCGGGAATACTGCGATTCTCGACTTCCGCGACGGGTTCTTCCGGGCCGCCAGCCTCGATCATCTCCGCTCGAACCGCACGTGCTTCCGCCAGGGGCAACTTCTCTATTGGCGGCGCACCCGACGACGCGAGCATATCCAGAAACGCCTTAGCCCGCGGATGTAGAGCCATAACTACTGTATCCTCGCTTTGCTGGACATACCGTCTTCGTAACTCGACCAGCCGGAAAGCATGCCGTAGGGCACCTCGTGCTGGATCTCTTCGATACGGCGGATCTTGCCGCCTTCGATTTTATACGCCTCGAACATCGCGACGGTGGTGGGGCGGATCGGGCCCGTGGTGATTTCGCGCCCATCGGCCAGCTTGAAGGTCGCATACTTGCCCGCGGGCTCGTCAGCCTCGGCGATAACCATGACCAGACCACGCTCGCGGTCGATGCCCACGAAGCGGCGGTCGCGAACACGCCGGATGAAGTTGAAGTAGCCCAGCTTGAACTGCTCCGCGCATCCCATCGCCGTGATGTTGATCTGTAAACCTTGCGGTTTGGGCGGAGCCGGCGGCTGTTTGCCCGGTCCGCCACGTCCTCCACGCCCGCCGCGCGCCGGCGGCGGAGCCATCTGTGCGGCGGCATCCGGATTGTTCGTCGTCTGGACGCCGTTCTGAATGCGCTGGCAGTCGTCGGCGAAAGCGGGGATCCGCTTGCCGTCGTTCTTTTCGAGCGCGGACAAATACAGGTTGGCGACCCGCACCAGTTCCGCTCGCGACGTCCCTTGAGCCGCGGGAATCGCCTCCAGAAACACAGAATCGGGCGCACCCCACTTTTCGAGACTCGTCGCGGCCTGCGCGTCCCGCACCACCATATTCTCGATTTCGGAAATCTGCCGGTTCTCGATCTTCAACCGGATCGCGATGATCACCGGATTCGGCATGGGAGCATTCACTTCCCGCATGGTGCCCAGGAAAGCGACCTGTCCGGCTTCGGGGTCGGTCACGAACAGCCGGTACGAGCCTTTGGCGAGCGCGGTTCGCCAGAATCCGTCGCCGGGATACAGGCGCACGCCGTCTTCGGTATTCTTCACGCGCGTCGTCATCGGCAGCTTCTTGGGATCGTGCGCGATCAACGCGTCCATGTATTGGTCGACGAAAGTTTCGAGACACGCACGATCGCAGGCCGCACCGCCCTTAGTGCTGCTCTGCCCGGCGAGTGCGCCCGCGATCAGGATTCCGATGGGCAGCATCGAAAAGGAGTTTTTCATTTTAGTTCGGTGATCAAGGCGCGTTGCTTGCCGCGGACCAGAGTTTCCGTGTGGATCCGGTCGCGCAGGTTAAAGCGGATCATCCCGGGTTTGTACGGATTCACGGTCATCTCCCCGCCGGGGGTGGTGGATCTGAGGTCTCCGTCCTCCTGGTAATACACCACGACGTCCTTATCGTGGAAGTGCATGGGAGTCGCGACACCGGGAGTCCAGGTGTAGTCCCAAACGATCACGCGATCATTCTCCAGCAGTTTCTTCACGCCTGGCCGCGGAAACGCGAGCGGGTACTTCGACGTGTTCGCAAGCGGCGCCACCTTGAAATCCTTGAGACCGATCAGAATGCCTTTGCCACCGGCCTTATGCGCGGCGCCTTTGCGCAGAAAAGCCACACGGCCTGACTGCAAAACCAAAACAGAATCATTCGGTACGGCGTCGATTGCGCCGTCTATCTCCCGAACCTGCACACGCTGGTTGTCTATGGCAGGTCTGTCGATCACGGGCGCGGGCGGCGCTTGAAAACCAAGCAGGGTCAAAGCAAGAAGTAGTGGGGTCATATCGTTATTGTTTGGAAACGTCGCGGCCTCTGTCGCTCAATCCGTCTTCCCAGACGCTCCAGCCGGAGTTCATCCCATAGGGGGCGCGCTCCATGATGGCCTGAATCTGATGCAGCTTGCCTTCCCGGATCTGGAAAAGCTCCACGATCTGCCACGTCCATGGTTGCTGCGGGCCCGCGTTCACCTTGCGGCCATCGGGCGTTTCGAAGTTTCGCGTGTCTCCCGCGGAATGATCGAAGAAACCAAAAGCGAACACCAGGCCGCGCTCCGGATCCACGGCAACATACCGCCGGTCGCGAATGCGCGTGACGAAGTGCAACAGTCCGCTCTTGAACTGCTCCATACAGCTCCACTGGCCCGAATAACCGGTTGCGATCTTGAGATCGGGCCTCTGCTTACCCTGAGGCGTCGGCTGGTTCGTGGTCAGGCCGCCGTTTTCGATGCGATTGCAGTCGTCGGCGAAGGGATAATCGCCCTTGCCGTCATTCTTCTGCATGCCGGAAAAATACATGTTGGCGGTTTTCACCAGCTCTTCGCGCGACATGCGCTCGGCGGGCGGGACCGTATCGGTCCACTTATAGCCAATGCGCTCGAAACCCGCCGCCGAGTTCGGGCTGCGCTGAATGAACTGTTCGGCTTCGGTGATCTTCTCGTCGCGGATCTTCAGGCGCAGGCCGATCACGGCCCCTACGTTCGCCTCGGTGATGGTCCCCAGAAAGGCCACTTGCTGCGCCTCGACGTCGGTCACGAAGAGCCGGAACGTGCCCTTGCCGGTCATGGTGTTCCACAGGCCGTCGCCCAGTTCCAGTCGCTGGCCGTTCTCGGTGAACTTCACGCCGCGCGCGAAAGGGGCCTTGGAGGGATCGTGGGCAGCCATCGCATCCAGATATGTATCGACAAATGGTTCCAGGCACGCGCGGTCGCAGGTCTTGCTCTGACCGGCCAGCGTGGCCGCGAGCGCAATTGCGATTGCGAAGGGTTTGGCAGACATCACGGCCATCCTATCAAAGTACTGTCTCAGTGACTCTCGCGCGGAATCCCCGGTAGTGTCCTAAAACTGCGTTGACCCTATGGTACGATTCCCAGGGATGAGTGAAGTCCGGTTCCAGATTGTGTATGACGGAGAGGCCGTCCGCAATGGGGATATGGACGTACGTACTCTGGCCCCCGCCTTGTTGGCGCTTGGTGAATTGTTTCAAGAGGCCAACAAGATCCTTAATGAGAACCATGCTGAAGTGTCGGTTCGGGTGCGTGCGGAATTTAAGCCGGGCTCTTTCCGAATTGATCTAGCGCTGATCCATACGCTATACGAAGCGGCTAAGCATGTGATGCTCAGCAAGGAGACCGCTGACGCAAAGGAAATCCTTGAAAGAATCTTCTTTTTTGTAGGAATTCCCGCTAGTGGAGTGAGCGGACTTTTCGAGCTAATTCGATGGCTTCGTGGGAGAAAACCGGAAGGCGTAACATACATCGACAACCGTGCCCAGATAACGATTGGCAGCGATGTGCTAGAAGCGCATGAAGATGCTTATCGATTATGGCTCGATGAGAAAATTCGACGCGCTATCGACGGACTTGTTCGTCCAGTTGAATCTGCCGGAATAGATTGGGTAGAGGCTCGCTATGGGGAGGAAGTCGAGCGAGTAGAAAAATCAGAAGTGGGAGTTTTTTTAACCGATTCGCGGCAGGAAACACCTTCGCCTTCTTCGCCTTCAGGGGACAGTCCTCCCCGAGAAACATTACTTAGGATTATAAAGCTATCTTTTGAGCCTGACCAAAAGTGGAGGTTTAGCGACGGAGCGGCAGTCTTCAACGCCTCTATAAAGGATCAAGCCTTTCTAGAGAGATTGAAAGCGCGCGAAGAGGGCTTTTATAGTGGTGATCTTCTTAGGGTTTTGATCCGGTCCTCCCAACGCGTTACGTCAGCGGGGAGCATCAGTGCCGAATACACCATAGAGAAAATCATCGAGCATATTGAGGGTGCCCAGCGGGGACCGTTGGCGAGCTAATCAAACCTTTAGAAGATCTGCGATGTCCCAAACGCTATCCGCGATACCGGCCTGCATCGCAGGGGTCACGCGTAACGTGCGGTGGATCTTGCAAAAGTTGTAGTAGGCGAAGTGCAGGCAGAGAGCAGCCCACAGGTTTTCCCACTTCTTGGAAAAACCGTTCGTCAGTCTGGTCAAGCGCCGCATCTGCATACGCATGGTCAAGTTCTGACGCTCCACAATCGAAGTGCAGATGCGAGCAGGGTCAGGGTCTCCGTAAACTGGGACCACCTCCACGGACTGCACTTCAGCGGGGCTATAGCGTGCCTCACCATCTTGCGAAGCGCGATAAACCTTGATGAGTTGAGCGTATCCGCTGATGCGATCCTCTAGCGTATTCACGACGGCAGAACGATACGGGGCAAAGCCATCCGTTGTGATTTGAAACTTCTGATTGCGATTGGTCGAGTGTCGCAAGCCTTCGATGAAGATATCCGTTGTGGCTTGGTTGCGCTTGCCGAGGGCGAAGTTCAAAACCAATTTGCTGTTGCGCTCAATCGCGACGAACGTGTAGGCATCGCCATAGGAGGGGTCATCGTCGGGCTTAACTTGGCGTTGCTTCTTTTGCACGAACGCGAAAATTTCATCCGCCTCTACATCCTTGACGGGGACATTCACAATTAGGCGGCCCATGAGCTTCTCGCACTGCTCCCCTGCCGTCACCAACAACTTCAAGATCGTGTCGCGGTGAAGGCCGCTAATACGCTCCGCAGACCTAACGGAGCAGCCTTCAATCAGAAGTTGCAAAACCTTCTCGACTTGCGCCAGGGGGATATTGGAACCTTCGATACGGTCGGTCAGTTTCGCGCTGAAGGTCTTTTTGCACTCCACGCAGCGAAACCGCTGGCTACCGTTTCGGTTGGTCCCGAACCGCTGGCAATCGGCTTTGCATGTGGGGCATTGCATGTAACTATACTACAGCGACTGGTTGCTGTTGTCAACGCAAATATGGAGATTGAGGCACACCAGTAGCAGGATTATCTTGCGCTGGGGAGCGGTCGCCGCTATTCTGGAGATAGAGAAACCGCGCACAGGCCGGAGAAAAGCGAGTGCGCGGCATTCTCGTTTAGTTGTTAGTTATGGTGGTTCCGTAAGGCGTTACCTCCTTTCCGGGGGCATTCGTCACCGTAGCCCCGTCGTTTACGTGCGGAAAGCGGGTTCGGGATGGTGAACACATCCCTGACCCGCCAATCCGCCCGCTCTTTCGAGATCGTCAAATTAAACCTTGTAGTACCGACCCTCACGCTTCGTCACCTTGCCCTTTTCGAGCATATGGGACAAGACCACGTAGGGGTAATTCCGGTGCATCTTAACGTTGGACTTTTCAGCCGCACGAAGAATCTCAGGCGGGGAAACTCCAGCACGTCCAGCCGCCTCCAGGAGCCCAGAGATCCACTCGACATGGGTTACCGCCGTGGACGGACCTTCGGGTGGAACCACTTCCGAAGTCTGGTATTGGTATCCCCCATTCCCAGGAGAAAGCCTCATCTTGCGGACTTCGATTAGACTCCGAAGGCTGTTTACTTCAGTGGTCCATTGGTTCTCGATCTCCTGAGCGCGAAGCCTGTCGGCAGTAGCCTCGGCATGCTTCTGTTCGGCGTGCTTGAGATCGGATTGTAGTGCATCAATAGATAGGAGGCTCTGGGTTGCCATGCCCTAACTATACCATGGAAACAGTGGATGCAACTATTGTGTAAATGGATGGCGTGATGGCTATGGCGTCCGCTTCGGCCTGCCGCCAGCGTGAGTCTTCCGTTTGGCTGCAATCTTCCGAAAATAATCCGGGCCACGCTCGGCAGTCTTTTGGCCTCCGCGCTGCCCAAGACTCACCGCAGTCGAAGGCAGGGCGATCAAATCGTCAGTGAGTGCCAGGGCGGACGATAGGAGCTTAGTGGCTCGCTTAGTCCGATCCTGCGGGAGGTCCGCCGTTGAGATAACGGCGTGGGCCTCATCGATCAGATTGCGGAGCGCATGTAAATCTCGTTCGCGGTCGGTCGCTGGCATGAATCCAGCGTATCCGCGTTGGTCTAAACTAGCAACCGGTTGCTGAAACCGCTCAACGCAGATTTAGGACACTACCGAATCCCCGCTCCCCGGCACCCGACCAGAAAATCCAAATCCGCGCCTTGATCCGCTTGCAGCACGTGATCGATGTAAAGCCGCTGATAGCCGCCCGTCCACGTATCTGGCGCCGGCTTCCACGCCGCTTTACGCCGATTCAGCTCGTCGTCGGAAACCCGCAGTTCCAGCTTGCGCGTATCGATATCCAACTCGATTTCGTCCCCGTTTTGGACCACCGCCAGAGGCCCGCCCGCCGCCGATTCCGGAGAAACATGCAGCACCACCGTTCCGTAAGCCGTGCCGCTCATGCGCGCATCCGAGATCCGCACCAGATCCGTGATCCCGCGCGCCAGCAGCTTGGGCGGAAGCGGCATGTTCCCGACCTCGGGCATCCCCGGATACCCTTTCGGCCCGGCACCCTTCAGCACCATCACCGACGTTTCGTCGATCTCCAGATCCGGCCGGTCGATACGCGCCTTGAAATCCTCGATGCTTTCGAACACCACCGCTCGCCCGCGATGTTTGAGTAAGCTCGGCGTCGCCGCCGAAGGCTTGATCACCGCTCCGTTGGGCGCCAGGTTGCCGCGCACGATGGCCAGCCCGGCACGTTCGCGGATGGGATTCGCACGCTCGTGGATCACTTCGCGATTCCAGCACGGCGCATCGGCTGTATTTTCGCCAATGCTCTTGCCGTTCACGGTGATCGCGTCCCGATGGATCACGTCCGCCAATTCGCGCACAACCGCGGGCACGCCGCCTGCATAGTAGAAGTCCTCCATCAGGAATTTGCCCGATGGCTGGATGTCCACCAGCAAAGGAAGATCGTGTCCGATGCGATCGAAATCATCCAGCGTCAGCGGCACGCCCACGCGCCCCGCGATCGCCAGCATGTGCAGCACGAAATTGCTCGACCCGCCTATGGCCGCATTCACTCGAATCGCGTTCTCAAATGCCTGGCGCGTCAGGATGCGGGAGATGCGCAGATCCTCGTGAACCATCTCGACAATCCGCCGCCCGGCCTGCTGTGCCAATACATAACGCCTGGAGTCTACAGCGGGTATCGCCGCGTTGTGCGGCAACCCCATGCCGAGCGCTTCCACCATGCTGGCCATGGTCGACGCGGTCCCCATGGTCATGCAGTGGCCCGCCGACCGCGACATGCACGCCTCGGCTTCGAAGAAATCGGCGATCTTCATTTTGCCTGCGCGCACATCTTCGCTCATCTGCCAGACGCCGGTGCCCGAACCGATGCGTTCGCCATGAAAATTACCGTTCAGCATCGGTCCGCCCGAGACGACGATGGCCGGCACATCGCAGCTCGCGGCGCCCATCAGTAGCGATGGCGTGGTTTTGTCACAGCCGCACAGCAGCACCACGCCATCAATAGGATTGCCGCGAATCGATTCCTCCACGTCCATGCTGGCAAGATTGCGGAACAGCATCGCGGTGGGACGAATGTTGGTTTCCCCCAGCGACATCACCGGGAATTCCAATGGGAATCCGCCAGCCTCATACACGCCGCGCTTCACCCGGTCGGCCACCTGCCGCAGGTGCGCATTGCACGGCGTCAGCTCGGAAAAAGTGTTGCAGATCCCGATCACGGGACGGCCATCGAACAGATCGGGCGGAAAGCCCTGGTTCTTCATCCAGGAACGGTGGATGAATCCGTCGCGGTCCTGGAGGCCGAACCAATGAGTAGAACGAAGAGGCATTTCCGTAGTGTCTCAAAGCGAACCCCGCTCGATGACTCTCGCGGCTCGGAACCGTCTTCGGAGCCGCGACAGTCATGGAGCGGGCTGAACGCCCCTAACGCGCCGAATATGTTTTACTGAACTTGTTCCGATTGTTCGTCACCGTGAACTTCCCGTCGCTCGAGACCGACGCCTTGATCCAGTTGCCCTGGTCCGCCGCGCCCTCCTCCAGATTCGCGATCATGTCGTCCGCAGTGTTGTGCGAAGCGTCATTCATCGCGCCCTTGTGCCCCTGCCAGATTCCCTCGATCCCCGGGATCTTCGCAAGCGTTTCGTAACCGCCGTTGCTGAAACCCTTGCGCGCGCCGTTGTTCACCACGACCACTTGCGGCTTCAGCGACCAGATCAGAGCAGGCGCGCCGGATTGCCCGTTCGAAAACCCATGATGCGTGGCCTGCATCAGCGTCACCTCTCCCACCTTATTTACGGGACAGCCGAGCATCATCTCGCGGTCCCAGGTGAGATCGCCCACGTCGAGGAAGGTGAACTTTCCGTAAGTCAGTAGAAAGCCCGTGCTGCGCGAGTTCTCGGTGTTGTCGGTGGGTTTGCGCTCCGCGCCGTCGCAGAGCTTATTCGCGAAACCTCTCTTCAGAGGCTTGGAAATGACTTCGCCGTTCGCGCTGACGACAGTGATATCCACCTTCCCGGCGAAGGGGATCTTGTCTCCCGGCTTCACCACGGTGCGCCTGTTCCCGGCCACCGCGAGATAATCCTGCCACAGCTTGGCGCCTTGCGCTTGCGATTTCTCGATCGACTCCCCGTGATCGTAGATTTTGCGGATCGGCATCGCCTTGGACAGCGCCGCGAGGCCGCCCACGTGATCGCCGTGGAAATGCGTGATCACCAGATTGTCGATCCGGGTCAACCCCGCGGCCATCGCGGCCGCCTGGATCCGCTTCGCATCGCGGTCGTCGTTCCCCGGAAAGCCCGTGTCAACCAGTAGCGATTCGCCCGACGGAGCCACGATCAGCGTGGACGCGCCGCCCTCCACGTCGATCCAGTAGATATCCAGCGTGCGGGATTGCGCGGGCAGCAGAATTGCCGCGGCCGCCAGGACAGAGAGGAAACTCAAAGTGCGCATTTCGCCAAATCGTATCACAACGTGAGAAGATCGAGCCTGTGTCTGCGCCTGCGATAACGCGGCCCACACGAGTGCGCTATTGGGTTCTCGTGTTCACCGTCACCCTGGCGGTGATCACCTATATCGACCGCGTGGCGATTTCCTTCGCCCTGCCGTACATCGGCAAGGACCTCGATCTGAGCTCGATCCAGAAGGGCTGGATCCTGACCGCGTTCGGCCTGGCCTACTCGCTGTTCGAAATTCCCGGCGGATTCCTGGGCGATCGGATAGGCCCCCGCCGCGTGATTCTCCGCATCGTCATGTGGTGGTCGTTCTTCACAGCCGCTACTGGCTGGGCGTGGAACTTCGCGTCCCTGGTAACAACCCGGTTTCTCTTCGGCGCGGGAGAGGCGGGCTGCTTCCCGAATCTGACCAAGATGTTCACGGTCTGGCTTCCCGAGCGCGAACGCAATCGCGCCCAGGGGTTGATGTGGTTGAGCGCGCGCTGGGGCGGGGCTTTTACGCCGCCTCTGGCTGCGGTCGTGATTACCTGGGTCGGATGGCGGCACGCCTTCTCCCTGTTCGGAATATTGGGGTTGATCTGGGCGCTCGCGTTGTTCCTGTGGTATCGCGACGATCCCATGGACAATCCCAAGCTCAACGAAGCCGAACGCGAACTGCTGCGCGAGTCCCATCGGATCGCCCCGTCTGGCCATGTCGCCGCGCCGTGGGGAAAACTGGTGAGTTCGGGCCGCGTGTGGCTGCTGTGCTGGCAGTACTTCTTCTTGTCCTACGGATGGTACTTTAACATCACCTGGCTGCCGACCTATCTACGCGAAGCCCGCGGCATGGACGTGGCGCAGGCGGCCATGTTCGGCATCCTCCCTCTGTTCATGGGCGGACTGGGGAATCCCGTCAGCGTCGTCCTGGGAGAGCGGCTTTTGCGCTGGACCAAGAGCGTCGACCGGACCCGGCGTATTGTGGCTGGTTTCGGATACACCGGCGCCTGCGCGTCGCTGCTGGCAACTACCTACATGCAGGACGCCCGGGCCGCCGTCATCTCGATCTCTTTGGCTAGTTTTTTCAATGACTTAGCCATGCCGCCCTCCTGGGCCGCCACCATGGACATGGGCGGCCGTTACGCTGGAACCCTTTCCGGCGCGATGAACAGTTGGGGAAACCTGGGCGGGGCCGTGGCGCCGGCGGTTATCGGCTACGTTCTCGCCTGGACCAACAACAATTGGAACGTGGCCTTCTACATTTCGGCGGTCCTCTATGCCGCCGCAATTCCCTGCTGGATTTTTTTGGATTCGGTAACCCCCCTCGAAGTTGTAGCGCCCCCCAAGTGAAGGCTCTTGACCCTTAACGATGGCGCGTGTATGCTAACATCTTGGGCGGGGCTTGTACCTACTCATATACTCAAGTGGATGGAGGTTGTTTGTTATGAAAGCTAAATTGATCTCTGTGACCGTTGCAGGATTGGGACTTCTTCTGTGCAGCGTCCCGATGCTGGCGCATCACTCGTTTGCCGCTGAATACGATTCGGCCAAGCCGATATCGCTCACCGGGACCGTAACCAAAGTCGAGTGGATGAATCCGCACGCTCGCTTTTATATCGATGTGAAGGACGACAAGGGCGAAATGGCCAACTGGGAACTGGAACTCGGCAGCCCCAATGGCCTCATGCGCCAGGGCTGGACGCGGAACTCCCTGAAGCAGGGTGATGTCGTTAGCGTTTCCGGATCGCTGGCCAAGGACGGCTCCAAGCTGGCCAACGCCCGTTCGGTTACTCTGGCTGACGGCCGCAAAGTCTTCGCCGGCTCCTCGGAGACCGAAGGCAAGAACAAGCAGCAGTAGTTAGGCTACATCTCAATACAACCTCAGCAGGATGAGCGGTGCTGGATAGCCCGCTCGTCCTGCGTCCGTTTGTCTGGTTGGCGGACAGATTTGCGTTATCACTCCCAGGAGAGGAACAAAACAATGAAGCTTTGGTATAGGGTGACCCTTGCGGCTGCCGCGTTTGCGTTGCTATCGCTGAGCGGAGTCCGAATGTCCGCGCAAGCTCCGGCGCAAGGGAAAGGCAAGGCTGCCGCGAAAGCCCAGGCGGAACCGGCGGGGGCAAAAATCACCGCGGGAGATTTCTTCAAGAACGTCACCACGCCCTCGCTCAAGGGTCTGACGCCGGACGACTTCATCCTCGCTATGGGCGTCCTTACCGACGACCTGGGTTTGGATTGCGCGGACTGTCATCCCGGCGCCGGCTCCGACAAGGCAGATTTTGTGATCGACACCCCGCAAAAGCGGACCGCCCGCAAGATGATCGAAATGGTGGGCAGCATTAATCGCGCCAACTTCGCGGGAGCACAGATGGTGACTTGCTGGACGTGCCATCACGGCCGCGAGGTCCCCGCGACCACTATCGCCCTGGATGCGGTCTACAGCGCTCCGAATTCCGAAAGAGATGACGTTGTCCGAGGCGTTCCGGGTCAGTCCGCCACGCAGATTCTGGATAAGTACATCGAGGCCCTTGGCGGCGCCCAGCGCTTGGCCGGCCTGACCAGCTATATCGCGACCGGAAAGAGCGTCGGATACGAAGGCTTGGGCGGTGAGGGCGATTTCACCATTTACGCGAAGTCTCCCAGTCAGAAAACAACCGAGATCAGCTACAAGGATCACCCCGAGCGCGGGACGAGCGCGTGGGCGGTCAGCGGCCGCACGGGTTGGATCAAGACGCCTCGCGGATTGTTAGGCGAATACGAAGTGACGGGAACTGGTCTGGAAGGCATGCGGTTCGATGCTGAGATGGCGTTTCCCGGGCGGATCAAGACCTTCTTCACAAATTGGCGCGTCGGCCAGCAGGAAAGCCTGGGGGATCGGGACTTCAACATTGTTCAAGGCGGCAACGCCAGGGACCTGCTCGTGACGCTGTACTTCGACACCAAGACCAACCTGCTGGGCCGGATGATTATTTACACTCCGTCGCCGATCGGCCGCGCTCCTCAGCAAGTGGATTTCACCGATTATCGCGATGTCAACGGCATCAAATTCCCCTTTGAAGAAACCTTCCTTTGGCTGGACGGCAGGTGGACAGCGAAGCTCACCGGCGTCAAGACCAACGTCGCCATCGACGCCGCGAAATTCGGCAAGCCGTAAAAGCAGAAAATGTAGTCTTGCGGAATAGGGGGTTGACGGCGGAATGCCATCAACCCCCTGTTTTCTTTAAAAACGTCTCCCAACCGTTGTATAATCCCCTTCAGGCCGTCGTACAACCTGATGTGTGTAATGGCCTGATACCGAAAGGAGTACATATGGACGACATGACTCGACGTGGCTTTATCGTTGCTGGTGCGGCGGTGGCGGCGCCTTACATTCTGAGATCCGAGGACAAGGCCGGGACCAAGAACCCGATCATCGGCGAGGGCGAGCACAAGTATGAGTGCATCCACGATTGGGGACAGCTCCCTTCCAACATCAAGTACGGGAACACCCACAGTGTCGTGGAAGATTCGCAAGGGCACATCTATGTGCATCACACGGTGTACAAGGACAGCCCCAGCCCCGACAGTGTCGTGGTCTTCGACGAAAAAGGTAAGTTTGTCCGCTCTTTCGGGCCCATGTTCCGGGGCGGCGCGCACGGCTTGTTCCTGAACAAGGAAGGCCGCGACGAGGTTCTCTACTTCTGCGACGAGAAGCACGGCATCATCACCAAGCGCACGCTCAAGGGCGAAGAAATCTGGACCATGGGCTATCCGCAGGATTCCCCGATCTATCAGAAGGGGCCCGGATCCACTGGTCCTGGCGGCGCCGCGGGTCTGAACTACCGGCCCACCAACTTCGCCATCGCACCCAACGGCGATTTCTGGGTGGGCGACGGCTACGGCTCCTACTACATGTTCCACTACAGCCAGAAAGGGAACTCGTATCCCAAGCTGGTGAACACATTCGGCGGTCCTCCGGCAGGCGCGGCTGCTCCTGGCGGCCGGGGTCCCGGCGGCCCTGGAGGTCGTGGACGAGGCCCAGGCGGTCCCGGTGGCGATCAAGCCAAGGGCGGTGGCCGGCCTGCTCCTCCCCCGCGTCAGCCGAATCAAGTTGGCGTGCCCCGGAACGTGCCCATCGAGTCGATGAACAATCCGCACGGCAACATGGTGGATCTGCGCGATCCCGCCAAACCGATCCTGCTGGTCGCGGATCGCGGAAACCAGCGCATCGTGCGCTATACGCTGGAAGACAAGCCTATCGACGTCGTCGCCGGCACGCTTCAGCCTTGCCACTTTTTCGAGCACAAGGGCATGATCGTGGTCCCCGACCTGGCGGCCCGTGTCAGCTTGATGGATAAGGACAACAAGATCGTGGCCAACTTGGGAGAAGGCCTCGTCGGCAACCCGCCTCGGACCACCGATGACCGGAGTAAATTCGTCCCCGGCCAGTTCGTGAATCCGCATGGAGCCTGCTTCGACCACAACGGCAACATCTTCGTAGTGGAGTGGGTCGAAATCGGCCGCGTCACGAAACTCCGCAAGCTCGCGTAACAGTTTCAGGAATTCGTTAGAAGGCTTCCGAGCCGCGACAGTGATGGAGCGGTTCCCAAGGAGACTATGGACCCACGTTTGTTCGGCGAATTCATGGGAACTCTCGTTCTCGTGTTGATCGGCAATGGCACCGTTGCGAATGTGGTTTTGAAGAAGACTCTGGGATCGGCTGCGGGCTGGCTGACCATCGTTTTCGGTTTCGGCCTGGGAGTGGTGGCCGGCGTGTTCGTCGCGATTGCCTGCGGCAGCAGCGACGCCCACATCAATCCAGCGGTCACGCTTGGATTCGCCATTTCTTCCGGAGACTTCAGCAAATTCTTGCCGTATCTGGTCGCTCAGGTTCTGGGAGGCATGGTGGGTGGCATGCTGGTGTGGATTCACTTCCTGCCGCATTGGAAAGAGACCCCCGATCCCGGTTCGAAGCTCGCTTGCTTCTCCACCGGGCCTGCCATTCGGAATACCGTGACCAACCTGATCAGCGAAATCATCGGCACTTTCCTGCTGGTGCTGATCATCGCTTCCATCGTCAAAACGTCTCCGGCTCCCGGATTAGTGCCGTTCCTGGTAGGCGCGGCAGTATGGGGAATCGGCGCCGGCCTGGGAGGCACCACCGGATTCGCGATTAACCCGGCGCGCGACCTGGGCCCCCGCATCGCGCACGCGATCCTTCCGATTCCCGGAAAAGGCGGCTCGGATTTCGCGTACGGTCTGAGCGTTCCGGTACTCGGCGGACTGATCGGCGGCGCCCTGGCCGGCATCTTCATTCGCGTCGCGCATTTGTAACGCGTCCGCCGCGTCAGCGGCGAGTCAGCATTGAGGACGATTTAAGATGAGCGCAAGATTGGTTCTGCTGGCCGTGATCGCGACCACGCTGGCCGCGGCGGGCGGGCGCCATCTGATCAAAAAGATCCCCATCCCGGGCGATTACGGATGGGATTACCTCACCGCCGATACGGAGGGCCGCCGCCTTTACGTATCTCATGACAAAGAAGTCGTGGTGATGGATCTCGATTCGTACGCGATCCTTGGGAAAATCCCCGGCAGCGACGTCCACGGTATTGCGATTGTCAGGGATTTGGGGCGCGGCTTCATCAGTGCCACGGATCCTGGTTCGGTTACGATCTTCGATTTGAAGACCCTTGCCGTGATCGGCAAAGTGCCGGTTGGCGAGGATCCGAACGCGATTTTTTACGATCGCAAGACGAAACGAGTGTTCACCATCGATCGGGGTAGCAAGCGCGTCAGCGCGATCGATCCGAAGACCGGCAAAGTTGCCGGAACCGTCGAGGGTCTGGGAGGGCGGACGGAACATGCGGTGTCCGATAACGCCGGGCACGTGTTTCTGAACATGCAGAGCCTTGGAACACTGCTCCGGATCGATGCACAGGTTCTCAAGGTCACAAATACGTGGACGCTGGCTCCCTGCGAGCAGCCGAGCAGCATGGATATCGACCGCGCGCATCAGCGGGTTTTCATTGGCTGTAGGAGCGGCGTTATGACCGTGGTGGACGCAACAAACGGCCGGATCGTCACTACACAGCCGATCGGACGAGGCGTGGATGCGGCCGCGTTCGATGAAAAAAGGGGTCTGATCTACTTTTCGACCGGCGGCGACGGCGCCATGTGGGTGTTCCACCAGGACTCGCCGGACAAATATACGCTCGTCGAAACCGTGAAGACCCAGGCCGGAGCCAGGACCATGGCGATCGACCGGAAGACCGGAAGGGCATTTCTCTCCGCTGGTGAGTTTGGTCCGCCTCCGGCACCGGCACCGGCACCGGGTGGAAGGCAAGGGAGGGGAGCCATGGTCCCCGGCAGCTTCTCGGTCCTGGTCTTCGGGGAATGAATCTCCACCAACCCCGAAAGCGGCCTCTCATATATCTGTAACGCAACTCCTTGCCATCCCGTCACAACACTACTTCTGCACTTGCGGAAGTTAGGGTATAATTCTTGAGCGCACGGGCGCGTCCAACCGAAGTTTTCAGAGACCCTTCCCGCGCGGTGAACGTCGATTAACGTAAAGGAGAACGAGCAATCATGGTAACTTTGGCGGACGCTCGTAGAATAATCGCTGCGGCGGAGAAAAAGGCGGGTGAAGTCGGCCAGCCGATGAACATCGCAGTCGCGGATGAAGGTGGAAACATCGTAGCCCACGTTCGCATGGACGGAGCGTGGCTCGGAAGTATCGACATTTCGCAGAAGAAGGCGTATACATCGCGCGCCTTCGACATTTCGACCAAGGATCTGGCCAGCCACTCGCAATCCGGCGGGCAGTTTTTTGGCATCCATGCATCCAACGACGGGAAGATCATGATTTTCGCGGGCGGCATCCCGCTGAAGAAGAGTGGAAAGGTCGTGGGCGCCATCGGCGTCAGCGGCGGATCGGGAGATCAGGACCATGCGGTGGCCGAAGCCGGCGCCGCGGCGTTCTAAGGCGCACTTCGTGTATCAACGGCGGTGCGCGCAATTCATGGAGTGATGAAGAAAGGCAAAAGGAGACAGGAAGTATGGCAACGAATCGTGGAGTAGCTTATATCAAGCCGGGCGTGGTGGAAGTTCAATCCATCCCGTATCCCAAACTGAAGATGCCGAAGAGCGAGACGGACCCGTTCGGCGGGAAAGACGCCCCTCACGGCGTCATCCTGAAGGTCGTAACCACTAACATCTGCGGATCGGATCAGCACATGGTCCGCGGCCGCACGACGGCGCCGCAGGGATTGATCCTGGGCCACGAGATCACGGGCGAAGTCATCGAAAAGGGCAACGACGTTGAAATGCTCAACATCGGCGACCTGGTGACGGTGCCGTTCAACATCGCCTGCGGGCGCTGCCGCAATTGCCGCGAAGGCAAGACCGGCATCTGCCTGACCGTGAATCCGGCTCGTCCGGGCGCGGCGTACGGCTATGTGGACATGGGAGGCTGGGTCGGCGGGCAGGCGGAATACGTCATGGTGCCTTACGCCGATTTCAACCTGATCAAGTTCCCCAACAAAGAAAAGGCGATGGCGAAGATCAAGGATCTGACGCTTCTGTCCGACATCTTCCCGACCGGTTTCCACGGCTGCGTGCAAGCGGGCGTTGGACCCGGCACCACGGTGTACATCGCGGGCGCCGGCCCGGTAGGTCTGGCGGCGGCAGCGGGAGCTCAGTTGCTCGGCGCGGCAGTCGTCATCGTCGGTGACATGATCCCGGAGCGCCTGGCACAGGCCAAGAGCTTTGGCTGCGAAGTCGTCGATCTTCGCAAGGATGCGACGCTGGCCCAGCAGATCGAGCAGATCCTCGGCGAGCCGTTGGTCGATTGCGTTGTCGATTGCGTCGGCTTCGAAGCACATGGACAGGGCAAGGATGCGGGCATCGAAAGTCCCGCTACCGTGCTGAACTCCCTCCAGGAGTTGGTCCGCGCGGGCGGTTCCATCGGCATCCCGGGTCTGTACGTAACCGGCGATCCGGGGGGCATCGACGAGAACGCCAAGATCGGCGCGCTCTCTATCCGCATCGGCTTGGGATGGGCGAAGTCGTGCTCCTTCCACACCGGCCAGTGCCCGGTGCTGCGCTACAACCGCCAGCTCATGACGGCCATCCTGTACGACAAGGTGCATCCCGCCAAGGCGGTCAACGCGACCATGATTTCGCTGGACGAAGCGCCGCAGGGCTACAAGGACTTCGACAAGGGCGCGGCCAAGAAGTTCATCATCGACCCGCACCATTCGGTGAAGGCCTAGTTCGCACTCAGTTTCAAAATGCGCCGGGCGAGGGAAACCTCTCCCGGCGTTCTCTTTTTGGAAACCTTTTCCCCGGGCGAACGTATTCCTTCTGAAGGAGCGGAGATGGGATCTTTTCTTCAGGACCTGAAGCATTCCATCCGGATGTTCCTCCAGGCTCCGGCGTTCACCATCACGGCAGTCCTCGCGCCGGTTATCGGATTCGCGGGCATTCTGAGCTTGAATCCGGGAAACATCCCGCGAGTAGGGCTGCAAGGCAACGCCGTATCGATGGATTACCGGGTGGTCCTGTTCACGCTCGGACTTTCGCTGGCAACCGGCATTTTGTTCGGTCTCTTTCCGGCGCTGCAGGCCTCGCGTACCGATCTCAGCAGCACCATCAAGGAATCTACGGGACGCGGTGGCACCGAACGGCGCACGTCTCTGCCGGGAGTCGAAAATGACGGCGCGACCCGCGGCGTTCCGCTCGAAGGCGGCTACGGGCTTCTGTTCATCATCGTGGGACGGCCGCTCGAAGGAGCTTCGACCGGTGGCGGAACGTACATGATCGCCTCTCCCGGATACTTCGACGTGTTCAAGATTCCGCTTCTGCGAGGACGCGGCTTCACCGATCAGGACGGGATCGGAGCGCCGCCCGTCGCGCGACCCGCGTGAGTCTGATGGACGCGCTGCGGTGCGGCTAGCTTTCGAGCGTCGCGTTCAAGGTGATGTTGGTGTTGTAGAGCTTCGACACCGGGCAGCCCGATTTCGCTCCAGCGGTCGCTTTGTCGAACGCCTCTTTGGTGATGCCGGGAACTTTGGCCTTCAACTCCAGATGGCTCCCGGTGATGCCGAACCCGTCATCCTTCTTATCTAAAGTGATGGTGCAGGTGGTTTCGAGACTCTCGGCCTTGAATCCCGCCTGCGCGAGCTGATTCGAGAGCGCCATCGTAAAGCAGCCCGCGTGCGCCGCGGCCAGCAATTCTTCGGGGTTGGTTCCCTTTCCCTGCTCGAAGCGGCTGTGGAAGGAATAGGGTACATGCGACAGCGTGCCGCTCGCCATCGATATCTCGCCCATGCCGGTCTTCAGATCGCCTTGCCACTTCGCTTCCGCGGTTCGCTGCATGTATGAGTTCCTCATGTCTATTGTAGGTGTAGAATCGCATGTGATAAGGAGTCGCCATGTTGCGTCGTGAGTTCCTGGCCGGGATTGCATGTACGTTGGCGAAGGGCGCGCCGGCGCCGCATCGTATCGACGTCCACCATCATCTCTTTCCGCCCGCGTATCGGACCGCAATCGGCACGCAAGCGGCGGCATTGCCAGCCTGGTCGCCGGCGCAGTCGATCGAAGCAATGGACAAGGGCGGCATCGCGACCTCGGTCCTATCGCTGAGCTCGCCGGGTATCTGGTTCGGAGACGCCGAACAGGCCCGCAAACTGGCGCGCATCGTCAACGACTACGGAGCCAGGACCGCCAAGGATCATCCTGGCCGCTTTGGACGGTTCGCCGCGCTGCCTCTGCCGGACATCGACGGTAGCCTGCGTGAAATCGAATACGCGCTCGATACGCTCAAGGCCGACGGCATCGGCCTGTTCACCAGTTACGGCGACAAATGGCTGGGCGATGCGGCCTTCGCGCCCGTGTGGCAGGAACTCAACCGGCGCAAAGCGGTGATCTACACGCATCCGATCACGCCGGCCTGCTGCGGCAATCTGAAGAACGAAGTCCCGGCGGTGATGATCGAGTGGGCCACCGACACCACCCGCACCATAGCCAGCCTGTTGTTCAGCGGCGCGGCGGCACGCTATCCCGACATTCGTTGGATCTTTTCTCACGGCGGCGGGACCATGCCGTTCCTGCTGAGCCGCTTCGTGTATCAGGAAGCGACGATGAAAGGGAAGGAAAAGGTCCTGCCGAAGGGCCTGATGTATGAGCTGAAAAAGTTCCACTACGATACGGCTCAGGCTAACAGCGCCCCGGCTCTGGCGGCCTTGCTGAAGGTGGCGCCTCCATCGCAGATTCTGTTCGGCACCGATTATCCTTTCCGCACGGCGGCGGAAGAGATCGGCGGACTTACGGCGCAGCGTTTCCCCACCAAGGATCTGCGGGCGATCGAGCGCGATAATGCGCTGCGGCTGCTGCCGGAACTACAACGGTAGCGGCTTATAAACAACCTGCCCGCCCGTATCGGCGGTCGGACCGTAGTTGCTATACACATCCCGGCCGAGCATCCGGAGCATAGCCATTTGCTGCCCGCGATGGTGCGAGGTGTGCGCGATGCGCCGGACCATGATCCAGGCCCGGCTGCGCTGGACGTCGAAGAACGCGACTTCCTCCTCCCACCAGGCGGCTTCCGCTTTTGACCTTAAAACGCCTAGGCGTTTTAAGGAGTCTGCCTCGTACTGCAAAACGAACCCAAGCCTAGTCTGCTCCACGGGGAGCGGCGGAGCGCCCACATCAATCCCCAACATGTTGCAAAACCAGGCGTTTTCACTCAGGCATTGGTGTTGCATCTGCTCCAGGAAGCTGCGGCCGCGGAGGTCGGTGGGATGCGGCCGGAAGGGCAGGTCTTCGTCGCGGAACATGCCCCATACGCTCAGTACTTTTAGGCGCTCCGTCTCGTAGGTGTCCACAAGGAATCGATGAGCCATATAGAGTTACAATAGACGATAGAACCCTATGCATACTTGGGACACTGACCGAGCCTCCTCCATCATCCAAGAGTTGCAGCAACTTCCCGGCGCGCTTTTGCCGATTTTGCATGCAATCCAAGAGGAATTCGGCTATGTAGACGAGGCCGCCGTCCCCCTTATGGCGGATGCGCTGAATATCTCGAGGGCCGAAGTGCACGGGGTGATCAGTTTTTATCACGAATTCCGGCATGCCGCCCCCGGCCGCCACACCCTCCAGATGTGCCGCGCCGAGGCCTGCCAGTCCATGGGCTGCGACCGGGTCATCGAGCATGTGGAAAAGCGTCTGGGAGCCAAACTGGGCGAGACGACGGCCGACGGCAGCTTCAGTCTGGACGCGGTCTATTGCCTCGGGAATTGCGCGCTCTCCCCGGCGGTGATGCTGGACGGCAAACCGTACGGGCGGTTCTCACCGCAGGTGGCCGACTTTTTGATTGACGATGTTCGGAGGCGGGCGTGAAGGTTTTTGTTCCTTGTGACATGGCGGCGCTCTCGGTAGGAGCGGACGCAATCGCCCGCGCGATCACGGAACAAGTCGCGGCGCGGCGCCTCGATGTAACTGTTGTTCGCAACGGGTCACGCGGGATGTTCTGGCTGGAACCGCTGGTGGAGGTGGAAACCGCCAAGGGTCGCGTAGCGTATGGACCCGTTACCGCCGAGGCGGTCCCGGGCCTCTTCGACGCGGGATTTCTCGATGGAAAATCGCATGCGCTCTGTCTGGGACTTACGGAAGAGATTCCGTACCTCAAAAAACAGGAGCGGCTGACTTTTGCCCGCTGCGGCATCGTCGACCCGCTTTCGCTGTCGGATTACGTGAGCCGCGACGGTTATAAAGGCCTGCAACGGGCTCTGACCATGACGCCCGAAGCGCTGGTGGACGAGGTCACAAACTCCGGACTGCGCGGGCGCGGCGGCGCGGGTTTTCCCACCGGCATCAAGTGGAAAACCGTTCTAAAAACATCGGCGGATCAGAAATACATCGTCTGCAACGCGGACGAGGGCGACAGCGGCACTTACGCCGACCGCATGATCATGGAAGGCGATCCATTCGTGCTCATCGAGGGCATGACCATCGCCGGATTCGCGGTGGGCGCCACCAGCGGCTACATCTATCTCCGCTCGGAGTATCCGCACGCGTTCAAGACGATGAAGCGCGCCATCGCCATCGCCTACGAAAAGGGCTACCTGGGTGAGAATGTCGCGGGCAGCGGCAAGAAGTTCGATCTGGAAGTTCGCCTGGGCGCCGGCGCGTATATCTGTGGCGAAGAAACGTCGATGCTCGAAAGCCTGGAAGGCAAGCGCGGCCAGATCCGGCCCAAGCCGCCTCTGCCGGCCATCGAGGGCCTGTTTGGCAAGCCGACCGTGGTGAACAACGTCATCTCGCTGGCCACGGTGCCCATCATCCTCGACAAGGGCGCCGAGTATTACAAGAATTTCGGCATGGGCAAATCGCGCGGCACGCTGACCATCCAGCTCGCGGGCAATATCAAGTACGGCGGTCTGGTGGAAAAAGCTTTCGGGATCACGCTGCGCGAAGCGATCTACGATTTCGGCGGCGGGACATTTTCTGGACGCCCGTTCAGGGCGGTACAAGCCGGTGGACCCCTGGGAGCGTATTTTCCGGAATCGCTGCTCGACACCCCGCTCGATTACGAAGCGTTCGCTGCGAAGAGGGGACTGGTCGGGCACGGCGGCATCGTGGTGTTCGACGATACGGTCGATCTCGCGCGGCAAGCCCGCTTCGCCATGGAATTCTGCGCCATCGAGAGCTGCGGCAAGTGCACGCCCTGCCGCATCGGCTCGACGCGCGGCGTGGAGGTGATCGACCGGATCATCGCCAACCAGGACCGCACGAAGAATCTCGAAGTCCTGGACGATCTTTGTGAATTGCTGCTGGATGGTTCGCTGTGCGCGCTGGGAGGGCTGACGCCCTACCCGGTGCTGAGCGCGGTCCAGCATTTTCCGGAAGACTTTGACAAACCGGCGGTTCACGCAGGCACTGCGGCCAGGCCGCCCCAACAGATGGCCCCGAAGGGCCAGGAGACTCCATCATGGCGTTAATACACGAAACCGATTACGGAACACCTTCGCGAATCGCGGAGACTTTAGTCACGCTTGAGATCGACGGCAGACCCGTCACGGTGCCGGCCGGCTCGTCTGTAATGCGGGCCGCTGTCGTGGCAGGTGTGCAGGTTCCAAAGCTGTGTGCGACCGATAGCATGGAGGCGTTCGGGTCCTGCCGCTTGTGCCTGGTCGAAGTGGAGGGCCGCCGCGGCACGCCCGCGTCCTGCACCACTCCCGCCGAGCCCGGCATGAAAATTCGCACGTCTTCGCCGAAGCTCTCAAAGCTCCGCCGCGGAATGATGGAGCTGTATATCTCGGACCATCCGCTCGATTGCCTGACCTGCGGAGCGAACGGAAACTGCGAGCTGCAGGATATGGCGGGCGTGGTCGGACTGCGTGAAGTCCGCTACGGTTACGATGGCAAGAATCATTTCCAGCATCCCGAACCGAAGGACAATTCGAATCCGTATTTCAGTTTCGAGCCTTCCAAGTGCATCGTGTGCTCGCGCTGCGTGCGGGCTTGCGAGGAAGTGCAGGGGACCTTCGCGCTGACCATTCAGGGACGCGGATTCGAATCCAAAGTTTCCGCCGGCGGCAAGCCGTTCCTCGATTCCGAATGTGTATCGTGCGGAGCGTGCGTACAAGCGTGTCCCACGGCGACGCTGATCGAAAAGAGCGTTCTGGCGAAAGGCCAGGGAGAACACACGGTTATCACCACCTGCGCGTATTGCGGCGTGGGCTGCTCGTTCAAGGCGGAAATGCAGGGCTCTGAAGTGGTCCGCATGGTTCCGTTTAAGGACGGCAAGGCGAACCACGGCCACTCTTGCGTGAAGGGCCGCTTCTCGTGGGGGTACACGACGCACAAGGATCGCATCACGAAGCCCATGGTCCGCGCCAAGATCACCGATCCGTGGCGCGAAGTCACCTGGGAAGAAGCCATCAGCCACACCGCCAGCGAGTTCAAACGCATCCAGGCCAAATATGGCCGCGATGCAATCGGCGGCATCGTTTCTTCGCGCTGCACCAACGAAGAAGGGTATCTGGTGCAGAAACTGATCCGCGCCGCGTTCGGCAACAACAATACCGATACTTGCGCGCGGGTCTGTCATTCACCCACCGGCTACGGCCTCAAGACCACGTTTGGTACCTCCGCAGGCACCCAGAATTTCGATTCCGTGGAGCAGGCCGACGTCATCATGATCATCGGCGCCAATCCGACGGACGCGCATCCGGTGTTCGCTTCGCAGATGAAGCGCCGCCTGCGCGATGGCGCGAAGTTAATCATCGCGGACCCGCGCCGGATTGACCTGGTGAAGTCGCCGCACATTGAAGCCGAGTACCACCTGCCGCTCAAGCCCGGCACCAACGTCGCCCTGATCAATGCGATCGCGCACGTAGTGGTCACCGAGGGCTTGGTGGCCGAGGAGTTCGTGAAAGAGCGCTGCGATATGCCGGCCTTCGAGCTCTGGCGTAAGTTCGTATCCGAAGAACGCAATTCCCCCGAAGCGATGGAAGCCGCCACCGGCGTTCCGGCGCTCGACGTTCGCGGAGCCGCGCGGCTCTATGCGACGGGCGGAAACGGCGCGATCTACTACGGTCTGGGTGTTACCGAACACAGCCAGGGTTCGACCATGGTGATGGGCATGGCGAATCTCGCCATGGCCACCGGCAACATCGGGAAAGAGGGCGTCGGCGTGAATCCGCTGCGCGGTCAAAACAATGTGCAGGGATCCTGCGACATGGGCGCGTTTCCGACCGAGTATTCCGGTTACCGCCATGTTTCCGACGAATCGACGCGACATTTGTTTGAAGGTGCGTGGGGCGTATCGCTGCAGAGCGAGCCGGGCCTGCGTATTTCGAATATGATCGACGCGGCGATGGAAGGGACCTTCAAAGGCCTCTATATTCAAGGCGAAGACGTTGCCCAGTCGGATCCGAACACGCAGCACATCACAGCCGGATTGGCGGCGATGGAATGCGTGGTCGTCCAGGATCTTTTCCTCAATGAGACGTCGATGTACGCCCACGTCTTCTTGCCGGGCGCGACGTTCCTGGAAAAGGACGGGACGTTTACCAACGCCGAGCGCCGCATCAGCCGCGTGCGCAAGGCGATTGCCCCGATGGCTGGTATGGGCGATTGGGAGATCACCCAGGCGATATCGAACGCGATGGGTTACCCGATGAACTACACGCACCCATCTGAGATCATGGACGAAATCGCGCGTCTTACGCCGACCTTCACGGGCGTCAGCTTTGACAAGATCGACGAACTGGGCAGCATTCAATGGCCCTGCAACGACAAGGCTCCCGAGGGCACTCCGGTGATGCATGTCGGAGGTTTCGTGCGCGGCAAGGGCAACTTCGTCATCACCGAATTCATTCCCACCGACGAGCGCACCACGGGCCGTTTCCCGCTGATCCTGACCACCGGACGCATCCTGACGCAATACAACGTGGGTGCGCAAACCGCGCGGACTGAAAACAACGTGTGGCATCCGGAAGACATCCTGGAAATCCATCCGCTGGATGCGGAGAATCGCGGCATCAACGAAGGCGACTTGGTGTCCTTGACGAGCCGCGCCGGCGACACGACACTGAAGACGCATATTTCCGAGCGCATGCAGCCGGGCGTGGTCTACACCACGTTCCACCACATGTTCACGGGCGCAAACGTGGTGACGACGGAGTTCGAAGATTGGGCCACGGGTTGTCCCGAGTACAAAGTGACCGCCGTACAGGTGGCGCTGGCGAAGAAGATCTCGTCGTGGCAACAGCACTACAGCGAAACTCGCAAGCTCACGACCCAGATCGCCAAATAGACCGGCTCAAGAAAATGGATTCGCACAACATGGTTCACAGGGCGAACCAGATCGCCCTGAATTTCGCCTCCTATCCTCATGAGGACGCCGTCGCCAAAACGACCACGCATCTGAAAATGTACTGGGAACCGCGGATGAAGAAGCAGCTGCATGAATACGTCGCCCAGGGGGGCGGCGGGCTGCATGAGTTGGTGATCGAGGCGGAGAAGCAACTGACATAGCAACCTCCTGCGGTCAGTAATATCTGCACCCGCAAGCCGGCAGCCGGGTTCTTCTATCACAATCCACAGGACTTCTCTTTTGGACCGAGACTTGCAGTCCCTACGTCCAGTGGGGAGGTTCTATGACCAAAGAGAACAAGGCACTACCTTGGCTGGCAACCGCATTGACCGGCGTTGTGGGAATTGCGTGGGTGCTGGCCGGCGCGCAGACCATCCAAGCCCAAGATCGCTTCGATCAAGCTCGCCAAGATCAAGCTCGCCAAGATACCGTTACGTGCTCTTCGAACAGAGGCCGGCGGGCCACGTGTCAGGCCGACACTCGCCACGGCGTCACGCTGGTTCGCGAGCTAAGAGGCTCACACTGCGAAGAGGGATTCAGCTGGGGTTATGACCAGCGGGGAATTTGGGTGGATCGGGGCTGCCGCGCGGAATTTTCTCTTAACGACCAGCGGTATCCCGTCAATCTGGTCAGCCGGGTAGACGCGGGAACCACCATACCGGTTCGCACCAATGAAACGATCGACGCTCGTTCCCGTGATGGCCGAATCTACTATGGGCGCATCGTCGATGACGTCCGCGGCGGCGATGGACAAGTGGCCATCCCGCGGGGATCGGATGTCGAATTGACCGTCCGCACCGCGCGGGACAATGATTTGATTCTAGACATCGAGTCCATCACAGCTTATGGGCAACGCTACGCGATCGATACCCAAGCGCAACGGCTCGATAGCTCTAATCGCGACGGCGTGGGGGCGAATCGGCGAACTGGGGAATTTGTCGGCGGCGGAGCCGTACTCGGAACCATCCTGGGCGCGATCGCGGGCGGCGGTGAGGGTGCTGCGATTGGAGCTGCCGCTGGCGCAGCGGCTGGGGCGGGCGGCCAAGTCCTGACGCAAGGTAGAAACGTGCGTGTGCCTGCGGAAAGCATCATTACCTTCCGGTTGGATCAGCCCTTGGTGATTGACACACCCGACAACGGCTATACGAGAAGGGGAACCCACTATCACCGAGACCAGGGTCAAGGGCGTTAGAAAGTTCTAGCGCGCGCCTGCAGGCAAACTGGGACAGCCCGCGAAATTCCGCGCGCCGATGAGGTTATCCTATTCAAGGCTGCGGTCGCGGAAATTCGTAGGCAGTCCCTAGTTTGCCTTCTTCGTTAAGATCAGGATGTGCTGCCGCGGCAGAATCTCGATCACCGGCTGCAACACGAACCCCTCCGGTTCGAGCTCGGCCTTGACCTGCGCGACGGTCATCTTGTGCTCGGGGTTGATCGGGATCCTGGGGTCCTCGGCGCGGTACTCGAGCAAGACTAATCTGCCATCCGGCTTTAATGTCTCGCGAATCTTCCGCAGCATTTGCTGGGGCTCAGAGAATTCGTGATAGACGTCGGCGAGCAGCACCAGGTCCATGGTGTTGGGGGGCAGCTTGGGGTCGGCGACATCGCCCAGGACAGTGATCACGTTTCCGATCCCGGCCTTCACGGCGTTCTCGCGCAGTCTCGCCAGCATCTCGGGCTGCAGATCGTTGGCGTAGACCTTGCCCGACGGGCCCACGCGCTTGGCCATGCGCAGACTCATGTAGCCGACACCTGCACCGATGTCGGCCACCACCATGCCGGGTTTCAGTTTCAGCGCATCCAGGGCTTTGTCGGGCTGCTCCTCGGCTGCGCGTTCGGGACGGGTCAGCCAGTCGGCGCCGCCCATGCCCATGACGCCGGCGATCTTGCGCCCGGTAATGGGGTGAGTGCCGGGAGTTTGGAAGGCGCTCGCGGGCCAGAGGACTATCCCCGCCAGAAGGCAAACGAACGTTCGGCGGATCACCTGAGCACCCCTTCGATCTGCACGGCCAGTTCCCGCTCGGTGGCCGCGCCGGGATGGTACCAGCGCACGATCCCGCGACGATCGACCAGGACCAGCGTCGGCGTGGAGCTCGCGCCATAACGGGCGAAATTCGCATTGCTTAGAGGAGCGGGCATATCGGACAGCGGCGCATAGAACTGGCGGCGGATCTGCTCGATGTACGGCTTCTCGACTTGCGGAGGCGCATCGTCGCCGTTCGCCACGTAGCCGTAGTATTCGGTCGGGCCGATCAGGGCCAGCCCCCGCGGTCCATATTTCTTCATCAGACCGGCGATGATGGGGACATCGGCTTTACAATCGGGGCACCAGTGCGCCCAAAAGAACAGCAGAACCGCCTTGCCGCGCAGGCTGGCGAGGGTCGGAGGCTTGGGTCCGAACCATACGGCGGATTCGAGCGCGGGCGCGGGCTTGCCCTCCAGGCTCAACAGGTTGATATTCTTCTGGATTCGCTCCTGTATGGTGGTTCCGGTGTAGGTTTTCAGCTCGCCCCGCAGGAACTGCACGGCGTCGCCCGCTTCGCCCCGGGCTGCCATGACCTGAGCTTGCACTTCAATGGACGCCCCCATTGCGTAGAGCCATCGCTCGCGAGCCACTCGAGGTCCCCGCAGATTGGGGAGCGCCATCTGGCGGGTCTTATCCGCATACGCGGCGGCGCGATCCAGGTTTCTAGCGGCCAATTCGCCGCGGGCCTGCCAACTGATGGCGGCAGCCAGCTCCGAATCGGCTCCGTAGGTCCGCCGGTAGGCGTCGACCTGACGGTCGGCGGCGGCGAAGTCGTTCCGGTCGATGGCGGCGCGGACATCGTCGACGATCCCGGCGAACGCAGTGGAGGCCAGGAGTAAAACGGCAAGGGCGAGCCTCATCTCCTGAAATTATACCCCTGGGACTGTGGTTAGAAGGCGAAAAGGGAACAGTTCCTGATTTCCTCAGAGGTAAGAAAAAGGGGACAGCCCCTAAACTCAGCAGAGCTAGTAGCGGACAGAACATTAGGAGCTGTCCCCTTTTTCCCTGCTGAGTTTAGAAGCTGTCCCCTTTTTCGCTCCTCCCACCTTTTCAGCATCGGTTTGACAGCACCCGCTGGGATTCGGTAAGCTCAATGAGGTTCTAGAACTCGCAGGAGTACGTCTGTCTTCATGAAAACCTCAATTCCATCGCTAGCTACGCTCGATCGGCAATGGCACGTGATCGATGCCGAAGAAGCGGTGCTGGGCCGAATCGCCAGTAAGGCGGCCAAGATCCTGATGGGCAAGCACAAGCCCACGTATACTCCATTCCTGGATACCGGCGACCACGTGATTGTGGTCAATGCAGCCAAAGTAAAGCTGACCGGGAACAAAGAGGAACAGAAACTTTATCGCCGGCACTCGGGATATCCGGGCGGCTTAACCGAAACTCAAGCGCGCAAGGTGCGGATATCGCGTCCCACGCGGATGGTGGAAGAAGCAGTGCAGGGTATGCTCCCGAAAAGCAAGTTGGGGAAGCAAATGTACCGCAAGCTGCAAGTCTACGCCGGTCCGACGCATCCGCACCAGGCCCAGAAGCCAGTCGCACTGGCTGCGTCGTAAGGAGATCTGACGAAATTGGCATTTGTACAGCACCTCGGAACGGGCCGCCGCAAGAGAGCGGTCGCCAGAGTCTTCTTGCGGGACGGGAAGGGCGAGATCACGGTCAACAGCCGCGCGTTCGAACACTATTTCCCGAGCGAGGCGGCGCGCGCGATTGTGCGGCAGCCGCTGCTGGCCACCGAAACGGCCGACAAATTCGACATTTGGATCACCACGGCCGGCGGCGGGCCCAACGGGCAAGCCGGAGCCGCCAAGCTGGGTATTGCTCGCGCACTGATCGAGTTCAACTCGGAACTGCGCGGGAAATTGAAAGAGCTGGGCATGCTCACGCGCGACGCGCGCCAGCATGAGCGCAAGAAGTACGGGCAGAAGGGCGCCCGCAAGCGATTCCAGTTCTCCAAGCGCTAGTGATTGCCGCAATACCTCGCCCATGAACGTAGATTTTTGCGTTCATTCGCGTGCATTCGCGGCCGGCAGTTAGTTCAGCAACCCCGGGGCCGCAAATCCCGCTTTGGACCGCGGACCTGGGTTCCAGAAAAAGGCAGGAGGAATTTTGCCGTCCATTAGCATGAAGGAATTGCTCGAAGCAGGCGTTCATTTCGGGCACCAGACCAAGCGCTGGAATCCAAAGATGAAAGAATACATCTTTGGCGAACGCAACGGTATTTACATCGTTGACCTGCAGAAAACGCTGAAGCTGTTCAAGGACGCCATGCGGTACGTGGGCGATATGGCGGCGCAAGGCAAGACGGTGCTGTTCGTGGGCACCAAACGCCAGGCGCAGGAAGCCGTCGCCGAGGAAGCCATTCGCTGCTCCCAGTATTACGTGAACCAGCGCTGGCTGGGCGGATTGCTGACGAACATGCTTACCGTTCAGAAATCCATCAAGCGTCTGAAGGAACTGGACACGATGGCCGAAGCAGGCGATTGGGGCGGGCGCGCGAAGAAGGAAATCGTGCGCATGGAGCGCGAGCGCAAGCACCTCAACCAGAACCTGGCCGGCATCAAGGACATGAACGGCCTGCCGGATCTGCTGTTCGTGGTCGACTCGAATAAAGAGGCGATCGCGGTGGAAGAAGCCCGCAAGCTGGGCATTCCGGTGGTGGCGGTGGTCGACACCAACTGCGATCCGGACAAAGTGGATTACGTGATTCCGGGGAACGACGACGCGCTGCGCGCGATCCGTCTGTTCACCAACAAGATCTCGGAAGCGGTGATCGAAGGCCGGCAGCTGGCGACCGAACACGATTTCGTTCCCGAAAAGATCGTGGAAAGCGGAGACGAAGCTCCGGTGGAAGAGATGCCGGAGTATTCGGAATACGTCGATCCGAAGTACGCCGCGCAGCTCATGTCGGAGAGCATGCCGGATGAGGATCTGCCATCCACTTCGCTGCCGCGCAAGGGTCCGGGATCGGAAGCCGTGGCCGACGAAGCTTCCAGCGGCAATCCGTAATGGTCGAGGGCGAGGCATGCCTCGCCCCTACCGCCGCCCCACAATCCGTTTAAGAGGAATCTATGGAGATCAGTGCACAGTTAGTGAAGCAGCTCCGCGAGCGAACCGGGGCTGGAATGATGGAGTGCAAAGCCGCTCTGACGGAGGCCAAGGGCGACCTGGGCGAAGCCGAAGTCGTGCTGCGCAAAAAAGGGATCGCCTCGGCGTCCAAGAAATCCGCGCGCTCAACCAAGCAGGGCGTGATCGCCAGCTACATCCATCCCGGAGCGCAGCTGGGCGTGCTGATCGAGGTCAACTGCGAGTCGGACTTCGTGGCGCGCACCGACGATTTTCAGGAGTTGGTCCACGATCTGGCCATGCAAATCGCCGCGGCCGATCCGCAATTCATCCGCAAAGAGGAAGTCACGCAGGCAGCGCTCGACAAAGAGAAGGACATCCAGCGCGGCCGGGCACTGGCCGAAGGCAAGCCCGAGAAGATGGTCGACAAGATCGTCGAGGGCCGCATGAACAAGTACTACGAAGAGGTGTGCCTGTACGAGCAGCCCTTCATCAAGGAAAACACGACCTCGATCGCCGATGTGATCAAGGCGAAGATCGCCAAGCTGGGCGAGAATATTTCCGTATCGCGCTTCGTGCGATTTAAAGTCGGGGATGCGGTGTCGGCCGATACAACCGGATCCGAAACGCCCGCGGCCGAGTAGCCTCGTGCCTCGCTACGGTCGCATCCTTCTCAAGATCAGCGGCGAAGTCCTGGCCGGGGACGCCGCGTTTGGCATCGATCCCGAGCGTGTGAAGGCCCTGGCCGCGGAAGTCGCGGAAGTGGCCCAATCCGGCGTGCAGATCGGGCTGGTGGTGGGCGGCGGGAACTTCTTTCGGGGCGTAGCGGCGTCCGCGCAAAAGATGGATCGCGTGACCGCGGATCATATGGGCATGCTCGCCACGGTGATCAACGCCCTGGCGCTGCAGGACGCCCTGGAGAAGGCCGGCGCGCCCACTCGCGTGATGACCGCCATCCAGATGCACTCGGTAGCCGAGCCCTACATCCGGCGGCGGGCCATCCGGCACCTGGAGAAGGGGCGGCTGGTGATCTTCGCCGCAGGCACGTCGAATCCGTACTTTTCGACCGACACGGCAGCCACGCTGCGGGGCCTGGAAATCCATGCCGAGGTGGTGGCGAAAGCCACGCGCGTCGACGGCGTCTACGATAAAGACCCCTTGAAGCATTCCGACGCCTCGCGTTTTTCTGAAATCGAGTATTCCGACGTGCTGTCTCGAAACCTGCGCGTGCTGGACGCGTCGGCCGTGGCCATGTGCCGCGACAACCATATGCCGATTGTGGTTTTCAATTTGAACGTCCGAGGCAATATAATGCGAATGGCGATGGGAGAACCCATTGGCACGCTGATTCACTAAATCTTATGCCTGATCAACCTGCCGCCGCGGCGGCGCACAATTTCAACAGCGTCAAGGATGTGGAAGCCGGCGCGAAGGCGCGCATGGACAAGTCCATCGGCGATATGCAGCACACCATCGCGGGCATCCGCACCGGGCGCGCCTCGGTGAGTGTGTTCGACAACATTCGCGTGGATTATTACGGCTCGCCTACGCCTCTGAATCAGGTTGCCAACCTGCACGTGCCCGAGCCTACGCTGATCACCATTACGCCTTGGGATGTATCGCAGATCGGCGCGATCGAGAAGGCCATCCGCGTTTCCGATCTGGGTTTGAATCCAGCCAACGACGGCAAGATGATCCGCGTTCCGATTCCTCCGCTGACCGAAGAGCGACGGAAGGAAATCGTCAAGCGGCTGCATCACGTGGCCGAGGAGCATCGGGTGGCGCTGCGCAACGTCCGCCGCGACGCTAACGAGCATTTGAAGAAATTGCTCAAGGATAAAATCATCAGCGAGGACGAAGAACGCCGGGCATTGGAAGAAACCCAGAAGATGACCGACGTTTACATCGGCAAGGTGGATGCGGTGTCGAAAACCAAAGAGAAGGAAATCCTGGAATTAAAATAACCGTCGAGGGCGAGGCATGCCTCGCCCCATGTCTTCATCGGTGCGGCTTTCCTCGATAGGATTCCCCGATGAGAGCAACCGCATAGAAACCCGCCAAAGCAACCAAGCAAACGAGGGTGATACCTAAAGTCGGACCTAGGTATGGCCACAGCGCATGCCCGGGCATGCCGTTCAGCAAGAGAACGAACGCAGCGAGATTTGCAAGCGCCAGGATACCCCAAAACTTCGCTTTCTTCTTTGAAAACGCGATCGTCTCGGCTCGCGCCCAAGTGACGCCGTCCGCACGGTCGATTTGATGCTTACGCTCCATAAAGCGTTGGGGTGCCACTAGTATACCGGAGAGGACAGCAGCCGCCTTGATACCCTGGATGCATGCGTGTCCGCATCCTCCTCCTCGTTTTGCTCTCCGGCCTACTGGCCGCCCAGAACCTCCAGGATTTCGAAAAGAAAGTCACCCAGTTCACGCTTGCCAACGGCATGACGTTTCTGGTGATCGAACGCCATGACGCGCCGGTGGTATCGTTCCACACTTACGCAAATGTGGGCGCGGTGGACGATTCCACTGGCCGCACCGGCCTGGCGCACATGTTCGAGCACATGGCCTTCAAGGGCACTCCCACCATCGGCAGCAAGAACTGGCCGGCGGAGAAGAAAGCCCTGGATGCCATTGAGGAGGTCTACGACCGGCTGGACGCCGAACGCAACAAGGCCTTCCGGGCCGATCCGAAGAAAGTCGCGGCGCTCGAAGCCGAAGTGAAGGCCGCCATCGCCAAGGCCGACAGTTACGTTGAATCGAACGAGTACGACCGCATCGTGGAATCCAACGGCGGCGTGGGCATGAACGCCGGCACGGCCGAGGATCAGACCACGTACTTCTACAGTTTCCCGTCCAACCGGATCGAGCTGTGGTTTCTGCTGGAATCGGAACGCTTCCTGCATCCGGTATTTCGCGAGTTCTACAAGGAACGCGACGTGGTGCGGGAAGAGCGCCGCATGCGCATCGAATCGAGCCCGCAGGGGGAGCTGGTGGAGGCGCTTGATTCCACCGCTTTCGCCGCGCATCCGTACAAGAACAGCCCGGCCGGATGGGCCAGCGACATCGAGAGCTTGCGCGCGGCGGATGCGGAAGCGTTTTATAAACGCTATTACGGGCCGTCGAATCTGACCATCGGCATCGCGGGCGATGTGAATCCCGCCGAGGCCAAGAGACTTGCCGAAAAGTATTTCGGACGGATCCCGGCCCGTCCCAGACCGCCTCTGGTGGACACCGTGGAGCCTCCGCAGAACGGTGAGAAGCGGGTGATGGTGGCATCGCCGGCGCAGCCGTTCCTGATCATCGCCTACAAACGGCCGGATCAATACTCCAAAGACAGTGCCGCGCTGGACGTGCTGGAACAGATCCTGTCGGGTGGCCGCACCAGCATCATCTACAAGGAAATGGTGCGCGATAAGAAGATTGCGCTAGGCGCGGCGAGTTACTCGACCTATCCTGGCGGCAAATACCCTTCCCTGTTCCTCTTTTTCGTAATCCCTAACAGCGGGCACACGGTCCAGGAAATGGAGAAAGCCGTCTACGAAATTGTCGAGCGCGTGAAGAAGGAGAAGCCCGACGAAGCGGCACTGCAGCGCGTGAAAATCAACCTGCGCGCCGCGCTGATCCAGAAGCTGGATAGCAACTCGGGGCTGGCGGCCGAGCTGTGCGCGTATCAGGCGGGCTATGGCGACTGGCGCAAGCTGTTCACCGAGCTCGATGAATACAACAAAGTGACCGCGGAAGACGTCCAACGGGTGGCGCAGAAGTATCTGCTGGAAAACACTCGTACAGTGGCGTACACGTACACGCCATCGAAAGAAGATGCCAAGGGAGACGCGAAATGAAGCGCCGGACGTTCGTCCTAGCCTTCGCGGTGGCGGCGGTCTTCGCTATCGACATCGCCGCGCAGCCGGTTCCCTCTTACAAAGCGCTGAAGTATCCTCCGCTGGGCCAAGTCAAGATCCCCGAGCCGGTAGAGGTGACTCTATCGAACGGCATGCGCCTGCTGATGCTGGAGGATCACGAGCTGCCGTTGATCCAGGGCCTGGCGTTGGTACGCACCGGAAACCTGCTTGACCCAAGTGATAAGCGCGGCCTGTCGCAAGTGATGGCGGACGTCCTGCGGTCCGGCGGAACCAAAACCAAGACCGGCGACCAACTGGACGAGGAGCTCGAAAACATCGCGGGAACGGTGGAATCCGGGATGGACGAAACCAGCGCCAACGTGAGCTTTTCGGGATTGAAGGAAACCACCGACCGGGTGCTGGCCGTCTTTAAGGATGTGCTGACGAATCCGGAGTTCCGTCAGGACAAACTGGATCTGACACTCACGCAATATCGCAGCGCCATCGCGCGTCGCAATGACGACGCGAGCGACATTCCCAGCCGCGAACTGAACCGCATTCTGTACGGCAAGGATACGCCCTACGGCTGGCAGCCGGAATACGCGGACCTGGCGCGCATCCATCGCGAAGATCTGGTTTCGTTTTACCGGCGGTACTACTTCCCCAAGAACATCATGCTGGCGGTGTACGGCGATTTCACCGCGGCGGACATGAAGGACAAGCTGGAAAGGCTTTTTGCGGATTGGCAGGTACAGCAGCCTGCGGCGCCGCCGTTCCCGCCGTTCACGGCCAAGCCCGCTCCGGGCATTTACTTTGCGCCGAAAGTAGACGTGACCCAAACGTTTTTCTCCATCGGCGAACTGGGTGGAACGCTGCGGGATCCGGATTATCCGGCGCTCGAAGTCGCCACCAATATTCTGGGGGAAGGCTTCAGCAGCCGGCTGGTTTCGCGAATCCGCACGCAACTGGGCTATGCCTACAGCATTGGCGCGGGCTGGGCGGCGAATTACAACTTCCCGGGCACGTTCCGCATCGGCGGCAGCACGAAATCCATGACCACGGTGGACACCGTGCAGGCCATCCGCGAAGAAGTCGAGAAGCTGCGCACAGCGGAGGTGACGGAGAAGGAGCTGGACGAAGCCAAAGAGGCGGTGCTCAACAGCTTCGTCTTTAACTTCGACAGCCCGGCCAAGACACTCAATCGCGTGATGCGCTACGAGTATTTCGGCTATCCCAAGGATTTCCTGTTCCAGTACCAGAAGGCGATCGCGGCGGTGACCCGCGCCGACGTGCTGCGCGTGGCCAAGGAGCACATCCATCCCGAGGAACTGGCGATCGTCGCGGTCGGGAATCCGAAGGAGTTCGGGAAGCCCCTGACAACGCTGGGCAAGGTCACCGAGCTTGATATAACGATTCCCGAGCCGCCGCAAGAGCGCTCGAAAGCGGACGCGGGTAGCCTGGCGCGCGGCAAGCAATTGCTCGAACGCGCCCAGCAAGCCATGGGCGGAGCGGAGAAATTAGCCGCGGTCAAGGATGCGACCTATACGGCGGAAATGGCCTTGGAGGCCGCCGCGGGCGGAGTCAAGGTAAAGGACGTCAACATGTACCTGGCTCCTGACCAGCTGCGGCAGGAGCAGGAACTTCCGTTCGGGAAGATCATCGCATATTCGGACGGCAAGTCGGGATGGCTGTCGACGCCCCAAGGCGTGCAGCCGATGCCGGCGGAGGTCCTGAAGCAGGCGCAGGGCGAGATGTTCCGGGAGCCGTATGCCCTGATGCTTTCCGATCGCGATCCTTCGCGCACGGTGAACGCTGTCGGGGAAAACGCGGTTGAGATCTCGGCCACGAGCGGCAGCCTCAGTGTGAAGATCGAGTTCGATCCCGCCACGGGATTGCCAGCGCGGGAAACCTACATGGAGCCCGGCCAGAGCGGCACTCCGGCGGAGACCACGGATACTTTCTCGGACTGGCGCGAGGTGGCGGGCAACACATTGGCTGGCCTTCGGCTCCCATTTAAGGCGATCCAACTGGAGAACGGGATGAAGATGCTGGAAGTGACCGTTTCCGAATACAAGATCAACAGCGGCCTGAACGCCGCGGAGTTGAGCAAACGGCCGTGAAAAGGATTTTCTACGTATTGCTGGCGACTGCCACCTGGGCGAGTGCCCAAGGTATCGAGGCGCGCGGGAAGAAGATTGTGGACGACGCGGTGGCGGCACTGGGCGGGCAGAAATTCCTGACCATGCAGGACCGTATCGAGAAGGGTCGCGCGTATTCGTTCTTTCACGACCAGATCAGCGGGCTGTCCGTGGCCAAGATTTACACGCGCTACATCTACGTCGCGCCGGACCGCACGGGAATCGACCTGGGCGCTCAGGAGCGCGAAGCGTTCGGAAAAAATGAGGACTATTATGTCCTGTTCCGCCAGGAGGGCGCCTGGGAGGTCACCTTCCGGGGCCCCAGGGAGCTGGAAAAAGACCGCATTCAGCGCTACCACGATACGACTCTGAACGATGTTCTCTACATCCTGCGCCAGCGGCTGCACGAACCGGGCATGATTTTCGAGTCGCGAGGCTCGGACGTCATCGAGAACCAGCCGGTAGACGTGGTGGATATCACGGATTCGCAAAACCGCGTGGTGCGGGTGTATTTCCACCAGCTCACCAAGCTTCCGGTGCAGCAATCCTGGGTGTGGCGGGACCCGGACACCCGGGAACGCGAGGAGGAAGTCACGCGTTATTCCCGCTATCGAACGACGGATGGAATCCAGTGGCCCCAGCAGATTCATCGCGAGCGCAATGGCGAGAAGATCTACGAGATTTTTTCGGAATCGGTGAGCGTGAACCAGGAGCTGACGGATAACCTGTTCGCGGTGCCGGGTCCGGACACAAGACCCGATCCGCCGCGAAAAAAGTAATCCTACTCGGTTTGAACGGAGGCCGGCGCAGGGACCGGTAGCTCTTCCTTGCGCTCAAGAAGAGCCGCCGTGCGCTCCAACAGCTGCTTCTGGGTGAACGGGCGGCGGATTTCCCGCGGCGACGATTCCGGGAGATCCACCATGGTCAGGCAGTCCAGGCCGGGGTGCCGGGAACGAAGGTCGTCCAGGATCGGGTCCCGGTCCGCGGCATCGGCGATCAGCAGGTCGAGGGGGCCCTCATGCACCTGGCCGAGGGCCGACGCCTCTTCGCGGTCGGACGCCTCGAGCAAATTGTAGCCGGCGGATTCGAAGAATTTGTGGAGTTGCGCACGGACGCGCTCGCGCCCATCCACCAGCAGGATCGTGCGGGCTTGTCCCGCGCCGGGCGCCGGTCCGAGCGGGAGCGACTCCTCGTTCACACGCGGCAGAAGAAGCTCGATCCGAGTGCCCTCGGTCACGTGGCGGGCCGTAAGATAACCGCCATGCTCGGCTGCGATGGAGTGCGCCACCGACAAAGCCAGACTGCTCTGGCCGCTTCCGGCGGGATCGAACAGACGGTCCAGATCCGGCTCGGTGGCGGCGTAGGTCATGCGGAAAGCCGTAAAGCTGGCCAGCGCACCGTGTTGCGGCGCCTCCGTGCGGTTAGTTTGAATCAGAAGGCGGCCGCCTTCCGGGACCATGGCGCAGGCGTGGAAAACCAGGTTCATGATGACCTGTTCGATCTGCGCCGGATCGGCCTTAATCCGCCCCGCTTCAGGTTCCGGCTGTACGGCCGTGACGACGCGGCCGCCGGCCGCCATTTCAATCGTTTTCGACATCCGGCGCAGGATAGTGTTCAGGCTCACGATCTCGGGCTGGGCCACCTGGCGCGCGCCTAGCCCCGCCAGTTTCTCGGTAACCTGCTCGGCTGCGAGCGCGGCCTCCCGGATCTCCGCGAGCGCGGTCTGGGCCGGGGAATAGTCGCCGAACTGCCGGGTCAGCAGGCCGGTCCGGCTGCGGATAATCTGAATCAGGCTGGCGTATTCGGAGGAAATCCGGGCTGCCAGGCGCCCGGCAGCTTCCACTCGCTGGGCTTGCCGGAGCTGGCGCTCTTCCCAGCGCCGCGCGCTGACATCGCGCAGGGTAAGCACCACCCCCAGCAGACTCTCCGAGGAAGATCGCACCGGCGCTACGGTGCCCTCCACGGCCATCTCGCGTCCGCCTCGCGCCAGCAGGCGCAATCCATGATCCAGGGGCACAGGCATGCCGGACAAGATCGCCAGGGGAGCCGGATCGCCTAAATCGTTGCCGGATTCTTCCTCGACCAGGTGTATTACGCTTTCCAGGCGCTGGCCAATCGCGTTCGCCGCGGTCCATCCGCTGAAGGCCTCGGCGGCGCGATTCAGAGTACGGATTCGCCCGAAAGGGTCGGCGACCACGACCGCTTCGGCCACCGAAGCCAGCGTCGTGCGATACCAGGCTTCCTGCTCTTCAAGCTGGCGTTCCATGCGATGTTTGTAAATCGCCATCTCGATGGAGGTGTGCAGGGAAGCCGGGCCCAGCGGCTTGGTGATGTAGCCGAACGGGTCGGCGGCCTTGGCTCGCTCGAGCGTAGCCCGGTCGGCGTGCGCCGTGAGAAACACCACCGGCACGTGATGGCGCGCCCGAACCTCCTGCGCCGCGGCGATGCCATCGCGCTGGCCGTCGATGCGAATGTCCATCAGGACCACGTCGGCGCCGGCGGCGTGCTCCACGGCGTCCTCGGCGGTTGCGACTGTGGCCACCACCTGGTGCCCCAGAGCTTCCAGGCGCGAGGCAATATCGCGCGCGATCAGGCCCTCGTCTTCCACCACCAGTACTTTGTAGGCGTTCGCAGCTTGCATGAACCTACCTTTCCGGAAAGGACAAACGAAATACTGTCCCGGCTCCGCGCTTCAACTCCCAGGTTCCCCGCAGTTGGCGGGCCAGGATTTCTACGATCTCGAGACCCAGGGACCTACGCTTCCGAGTGTTCAGGTCCTCCGGTATGCCGACGCCGTCATCCATCACCGCCAGGTTCACGTAGCCTTCGTGGCATTGCGCCTCGATCCGGATCAGGCCGGAACGCCCCTTTGGAAACGCATGCTTAAGCACATTGGAAATCATTTCGTTGAGGATCAGTCCGATGGGAATGGCCTGGTCGACCCCGAGGACCAGCGGACCGCCATCGGGCCGGGGGGGGATTACCACCTGCCCGGAGATGCGCGAGGGATCCACGCCGAAGGCGTCGAACAGATTGTCCATCAGCAGACTAGCCTGCTGCTCCAGGTGCACCTGGCGGAGGTCGGCCGATTCATAGAGCTGCTCGTGGATCATAGCCATGGCTTCCACGCGGTGCTGGCTCTCCCCGAGTACCGCGATGGCGGTCACGTCGGTGGTCGCTTCGGCCTGCAAACGTAGCAAGCTGGCGATCACTTGCAGGTTGTTCTTGACGCGATGGTGGAGCTCCTTGATCAGGACTTCCTTTTCCGCCAGCGACCGCGCCAGCCGGGCATGTTCCTCGCGGAGCTCGCGAATCAGCCCGATTTTCTGGGTGGCCTTCTGAACCGCCAGGCCCAACCCCTGGGCGCTGAGGCGGTCTTTGACCAGATAGTCCTGTACGCCGGATCGCATGGCTTCCAGGGCCACCTGATAGCTGTTCAAATCGGTGAGCATCACCACCGCGAGAGCCGGTTCGTGGAAGGGGGCTTCCAGGTGCAATTGGGTCAGAAACTCCAGCCCGGTCATATCCGGGAGGTTGTAGTCGAGCAGGACGCAATCGGGCGCTATTCCGCGGCAGGTTTTCAGACCCTCGGCTGCTTCCGATTCCTCGAAGAACTCGAGACTCGGACCGTATACCTCTTCGAGAAGATTACGGCACAGATTGCGGTCTGCCGCCGAATCGTCCACCATGACGACCTTCATCGCGATACGGGATAGATCTCCAAACAGTTGGTGGTGGGAGTCGGTCGTTTTTCTCTAAAGAATTGCGGAATAAGGTGGGTGCGGCAATACCTGACCGCAGGGATTTTGGCGGGGAGCGCGGCCTTGGCCCATTCCGCAGAAGAATTGGGCCTAAGGGGTGGCGCACGCACTCGTGCGTGCAGGCGTCGGCACTTTTGCCGACGCCTGCACTGGACCAAGGAAACTCGTCAGGTGTCCGGGCTAGCCCGGCGTTAACCGGGTTGCTTTCGATATACGCCCGAACCCTTCCAAACTCCGCGCGATCTCGCACCCAATGATCGTAGGATTCCTTTTGCCAAAACGGTTTACCGGTTCGTCGCAGCAGTTTATTGGCTTCCCGTGCTGTAGCGCCTTTTAAGGATTTCACGAGGCGATAAGGTGCGATTTTCGGCAAGATCAGTAGATGGACGTGGTTGGGCATGATCACGTAAGCGCCTAGCTCGAAGTGCGCGAGTTCCACACCTTTGAGGATCGAGCCCACGACGATCTGGGCGATCGCCGGCTGGCGCAGGTACACCGGTCCGGTCCTGGCCATGTCTAGCCGCCGGCCCAGCCATACAAATGCCTCGCCGGCCGTGAACTTGCTCGGCGGAGTAGGCAGAGGACACGGTAGGCTGCCATGCAGGTGCCACGTCAGGAACAACGTTCGGCCTTCCGGGTAAATGTGTGGCAGCCGACGGCGGTGTACGAGCACGCCAAATTAGTGTTTGGACCCAGCGCGATTTCTCATTCCAGTGCAGGCGTCGGCACGAGTGCGTGCGCCACTTGGTTCAGGAACTGGCGACGATCATCGTCGTCGCGGTCATGACCGATAGCGGGAGTGCGCCAGTTTACGATGGCTCCAATGACCCACATGTCATTTATCTTCGCCCAGCAATGGTCCTTATACTGCCGGCCATCAGGACACGGTCTCTTTCCAGTGCTCAGACATGTACGGACCAAACGCTTTTGGCGTCGCTGTTCTTGGCCTGAGGTTCACGCCGCAAGGCGCCTTTACGTCTGTGGCAGCGTTTGAACAGTGGACGTTGGATTGAGAATCTGAAGACGAGGTGTGATTTATCCGTGTACTTCGACCCCGGCCCACTCTTCTACCGTCTTGACGATGGTCGTAAAGTCGGCGTCCGAGCCCTGACGCAGCGCGGTGATCGCCAGGAGCTCCCGGATCGCGTTGCCGCAGATCATCGGAACGCCCAGCCCCGCGGCTTCGTCGGTGCACAGCTTCACATCCTTCAGCAGCAGCCCGATGGCGAAGCCGAAATCGAAGGTCCGGGGCAGGATCGCCCTGGGAAACTTGTCCACCGAAGCGCTGTTGCGCCCGGTACCCGAGTTGATCACGTCCAGCATCACCTTGGGATCCAGTCCGCCCTTGACGCCCATCACCATCACTTCCGAGGTCACCGCCAGCGCCGCCGCCGACAGCAGATTATTGGCGAGCTTCATCAACTGACCCGATCCGGGACGCTCGCCCAGGAAGAACACCTTGCCGATGGGCTCGAGCACCGGACGAACGCGCTCGACCAGATCGCGCGGGCAGGCGAGCATTACCGCCAGCGTGCCTTTCTTCGCGCCGCCCACGCCTCCGGTTACCGGGGCATCGACTCCGGTGATTCCCTTGGCCGCGAGCGCGGCGGCCACTTCAGCCGCCGCCTTCGGCCCGGTTGTCGAGACGTCGATAAAAATTTTCACGCGCGATCCGGAGGCGACTTCCATCGCAACCTTCTTCACGACGTCGGGGGTCGGCAGGCTGACCAGGACCACCTCGGCGGCGTTTGCCACCTCGACCGGCGATTTCGCCACCTGCGCACCCAGCGCCTTGAACGGCTCGATGGCCGCGGCGCTGGTGTCGTAAATGGTGAGCTCGAAACCGGCGTTGAGGAGATTGCGGGCCATGGGGTCGCCCATGCGGCCGACCCCGATGAATCCTAAACGTTCTTTCGCCATTTACTTTTTGTCCAGTTCCGCGAAGACTTCTTTGGCCGTGCGGAACGCGTCGACGGCCGCCGGCACGCCGCAATAGACGCCGGTTTGCAAGAGGATTTCGCGAATCTCGTCGCGGGTCACGCCGTTGGTGAGCGCGCCCTTGATGTGCATCTTGAGCTCGTGCGGACGATTGAGGGCGGTCAGCATGGCGAGGTTCAGCATGCTGCGCGTTTTGCGCGGCAGACCGGGACGCGTCCAGCAGGCTCCCCAGCAGTATTCGGTGACGAACTCCTGCAACGGACGGTTGAAATCGTCCGCGCTTGCGATGGCGTTCTCGACGAATTCCTTGCCGAGCGTCGCCTTGCGCACTTCCAGTCCAGCTTCAAACAGTTTTTGGTCCATTAGGTCAGCCTACAATAGACAGAAGCGCCTATGTCAACGCCCGACACTTACGAGATTTACGCGATTCGCTACGCGCATCATCCGAGGCAGGCGAGTGAGAATTTCCTGGGCGGCGATCCGCACGATGGACCCATGCCCATCGACTTCTTCGTGTGGGCCATTGTGGGCGAAAAAGACGGTGAAAAACGGACCTTCGTGGTTGACACCGGATTCAATGCGGAGATGGCTCGCAAACGGAATCGCGAACTGTTTCGTACGCCTGCCGAGGGGCTGAAGATGATCGGCATCGAGCCCGCGAAGGTGCAGGACGTGATCGTCACGCACATGCATTACGACCACGCCGGCTGCCTGGATCAGTTCCCGGAGGCGCGATTCCACGTGCAGGATCGCGAAATGGCGTTCTGTACCGGACGCCACATGTGCCATGGCGTGACTCGATTTCCGTTCGAGGCGTCCGATGTGACGTCCATGGTGGAGCGGATCTTCGAAGGGCGCGTGGCGTTCCACGATGGCGATGACGAACTCGCTCCGGGAGTCACGCTGCACCACATCGGAGGGCACTCGATGGGCTTGCAGGTGGTCCGGGTTCGAACCCGCCGAGGATGGGTGGTGGTCGCGTCCGACGCGAGTCATTTTTACGCGAATATGGAACAAGGGCGTCCCTACCCGGTCTTGTTCAACGTCGGCGAGATGCTGGAAGGATTCAACACAGTGCGCAGGCTGGCGGAATCGCCGCGGCACGTGATTCCGGGTCATGATCCATTGGTTTTGACGCGCTACCCCGCGGCGAAGCCCGGCCTTGAAGGCATCATCGCGCGTCTGGATGTGGACCCCTTGTGCGACTAACGTGACCGACTAATGAAGGTAAAACAGAAAGCAACGACACTCGACCCTAAAACAAATCCCGCGGTGGTCTATCGCATGGAGATTCGGCAATCCGGCATTCATGGCCGCGGAGTTTACGCGGCTCAATCGATTCCCGCCAATCGTAAAGTGATCGAATACACCGGAGAACGCATCAGCGCGATCGCCTGCGAGAAGCGCGGGCATGGAGACTGCACCTACTATTTTTCCCTCGACCGCTATTGGGTGCTGGACGGATCGGTGGGAGGAAGCGGCGCGGAGTTTATCAACCATAGCTGCGGCCCCAATCTGATCTCGCGCATCATGAAGGGCCACATCCTGTACATGAGCCTGCGCAGCATCCGCAAGGGCGAGGAGCTTACCGTGGATTATCACTTCTCGAAGAATGAGGAAACCACTCCGTGCCACTGCGGGTCGAAGGACTGCCGGAGTACCATCAATTTGAAATAGATGCCGAAGAGACTATTGATTTTTATCGCGGCGGCGGCGTGCATGACGGCGCAGACGCCTCCGGTGAACATCATGCCGCTGATGCAGGAGATCGTGCAGGCACTGGGAGTGCAGTGCGAATATTGCCACTCGGCGCCGCGCGGCAGCGGCCAGCCCGAGCCCAAGAAAGACATCGCGCGGCAGATGATCGCGATGACGCGGGATCTGAACGCCCGGATTCAGGCCGCGACAGGCAAATCGGCCACCGAAGCCGAGCAAGTGAGGTGCGTCACCTGCCATCACGGCGTGCCGATTCCGCGGCAGCTATCCGAAATCGTCACGCAGACGCTGCGCGAAAAGGGCGTGACCGTGGCGGCGGCGCAATATCGCGATCTGCATCAGCACTTTTACGGACGGGCCGCCTACGATTTCGGCGAGGACACGCTGATCGGCGTGGCGCAGCCGCTGGCGGCCGGAAAGCCGGATGACGCGATCGCGCTGCTCAAGCTGAATCTGGAGTTTTACCCGCAATCGGCCAAGACCTATGCGGCCATCGCGTACGCCTACACGCGTAAGCTCGACGACCCGACCGCCATCACCTATTACGAAAAAGCGGTCGAGCTCGATCCGAACAACGGAGTCATCCGCGGGCAGCTGGAACAGTTGAAGATGTACCAACGGAAGCGCTAGCCCCTCGCGGGCGGCTGAGCCACAGCCAGAGCAGCGTCCCCACCAGCGGCAGCAGGCTCATCGAAATGAACGTGGCCGCGTACCAATGGCGGTCGAACCAGGCTCCGTAGACCGGTTGAATGACGGCCTGGACGGCTCCCCAGGACCCGGATCCGATGCCCGCGACCATTCCTATCCTGTCAGGAGGAAAGATGCGCGAGCCGACCCGCAGCGACATGACGACGAAGCCGTCGGCGATGAACGTCGACCAGGTGAACAGGGCGATCGCGACGATCCAGGAGCTGGTCAGGGTCATGAAGGCGGTCGGGAGCGAGAGAATCGTCAGCAGGACGAAGATGCGCACGGGCCGCTCCTGATTCGCCGCGAAACGATCGGCCACCCAGCCCCAGAAGAAGTATCCGGCTTCCCAGCCGAGCATGGGGATCCACAAGACGTGCCCCAGTTCAACCTGGGTCAGGCCCAGCGCGCGATTCAAATACAGCGGGCTCAAGTAGGCCGCGACGCCCAGCGCCAAGCCTCCCAATCCAAAGCTTGAAACGATGATCCACACGCGGCGCTCGCGCAGATTGGGCCACTGGATTTTCACACGGACTCGATCTTCGGTTTGTTTCGGCAAGAACGGAGGACGGGCCACGCGCCACCACAGAATCAGCCACAGCACGCCCAGGAATCCGGTCACCAGGAACGCGAACCTCCAGCCATAACGCTGGGCGATGGGGATGATGATCGGCGGCGTGATCAGAGCGCCCATCGACGCTCCGCTGTAGCCGAGCGCCATGCCGCGCGACTGCTTGTCCACCGGCAGTGCTTCGGTAGAGGCGCGCAAAGCGCCGGGGAAAGCCGCGCCCTCGCCGAAACCAAGCAGCGCACGGGCCAGCGCGAAACCGATCAAGCCGGTCAATCCAGCATGAGACACGCTGGCGACGGTCCAGATGAGCACCGCGACCGCCATGCCGCGCCGCAAGCCGATGTAATCGAGGAACGATCCGAACACCGGGTTCATGATCATGTAAACCACGGAAAAGGCGGAAAGGGCCAAGCCGTAGTCGGCGGCGGTCATCCCGGTGTCCGCCAGAATGGTGGGCGAAAGAGCCGCCAGCACCTGCCGGTCGATGTACCCTAGCAGGGTGCACAACATCATCGTTGTGGGCGCGACCCACATGCGCCAACCGGGGGCAGGGCGATTCATGACGATCCCGGCCAGTCTAGCATGAGCGTCACGGAATGGATCGGGAAGACGGAGGTCAGGTCCGACATCGTGACAGCGGGACCGGTAGTCGCGCTGTCCGCGACGCTCGATCGCGAGGATCCGGAGCCTCGGCCGGGCGATCCGTTGCCGCCGCTATGGCACTGGCTGTTTTTTCTGGATCGGCATCGGGCTTCTGACTTGGGTCCCGATGGTCATGCGCGGCGCGGCGGGTTGCTGCCGCCTATTCCGCTGCCGCGGCGCATGTGGGCCGGGAGCCGGTTCGAGTTCCATCATGCATTGCTCGTGGGCGACCAGATGGCGCGAGAGACTCGCGTCATCGACATCAAGGAGAAGTCGGGACGCAGCGGGCCGCTGGTGTTCGTGGTCGTGCGGCACCAGATTTCAAACGCCGCGGGTGTCGCGGTGACCGAGGAGCACGACATCGTTTACAGGGACCACGGGACTGCGGCTCCCTCGCAGCCTGCGCCGTCCGATGCGGCGTGGGAGAGAACCATCCAGCCCGACGATGTTCTCCTGTTTCGCTATTCCGCGCTGACGTTTAACGGGCACCGCATCCACTATGACCGCCGCTATGCGACCGAGGTGGAAGGATATCCGGGCTTGGTGGTGCACGGGCCGCTGATCGCGACGTTGTTGCTCGATTTGCTGCGTCGGCATGAGCCCGAGGCGGACATCGCGCGATTCAGCTTTCGCGCCGTTGGTCCGCTGTTCGATACGGCTCCGTTCGCGGTCTGCGGAAGGCCGGAGGGCGGCAAGATTCACCTCTGGGCGAAAGACGCGGCCGGGAACCTCGCGATGTCGGCAGAAGCGCTATTGCGTTAACAGATTTCGCTGGCGACTGATTCGCTGGTCGCGCTCGGCGGCGAAGCGCTGGATCCCGTTGAAGATCGACGCCGGGTCCAGCCGGGCCTCGACGATCACCTCGGCTTCCAGACCGCCGGTGAGCCACTGGTTATCCCAGTCGGAGGTCAGCGAATATTCGTCCGTCAGCGGGCCCACATCGCGCAGAGGCCACACGCGGCGGGTTCCGGTGCTGACCACCATCAGATCGTAGTAGGCTTCTGCCGGTAATACGGATTTTCGATACGACTCGGGCTGGCGATCGAACAGTTCCTCGCTGATCGCGGCGACCACTTTCACGTTGATCCCGGCTTCTTCGAGCTTCGGCAGCGTGCTCACCAGATTCACCGTGGAGCTGGACCCTTGAGTGACCACATATCCGTGGCGCGGCTGGCCGGGCGCGAAATCGCGGATCACGTAAAAGCCTTTGGCAGCGGCGCGCAGATCGGTATCGGCAAACTTGCTGCGATCGGCCACCGGAAAATCAGGGCGCGCGACTTCGAGCGTGATGATGCCGACTTTCGCTTCGCGCGCGGCGATCTCGGCCGCCGCGAAGTACGCGGGAGCCACGTCGTTGTAATCCCAGAAATTCAGGTGAATGGTCTGGCCGCGCGGGAACAGCTTCCAGACTTGTGGAGCGAAGATGCCGAAGTGAGTACGGCCGTCGGCGGCCGTCTCGGGACCGGAATGCGCAACCAGGATATGCAGCACTCCCATGCGGAATTTGCTGTCCTGATTTTGCTGGCTCCACACGCGCGCCGGCGTGTACATGAGCGGAGTGAACGCCCCATACGTGCCGCTGATGGCCCACACGCCCGCGAATTTTTCGGGATCGAGCGACGCGGTTTGTCCTACCAATCCGATCGCGGTGGAAACGTTGCCGGCTTCCTGAATTGCGGCCTTGATGCGAGTGCCGAGCGGATTCGCTTCCGGATCGTAGTGCCCCCACAGGCTGCCGTGCTCCAGGTTGATGGATTCGGAGAGATCGGCCGCGATGGTCAGGAAGCGGTTCCCGGTGACGTAGTTCATCCACTTGACGATTTCCGAGATGCAGCGCCGCGTGCCGGCTACTTCGCCGGGCTTGCGGAACAGCGCGATGTTCACATGCTTTTCCGCACCGGAAACCGTATTCTTGACCGCGAGCTTCTGCGGCTCCTCGGGAAGATTCTTGACGCGCAGGCGCTCGTCGAGGAACGGATCCTGCTGAACATCGATTCTCAGCGGCAGATTGTCCTTGAGCGTGTCGCCGATCTCGACCAGGCGGTCTGCCAGCCAGTCTCCCAGCCCGTTCCGATCGAGCACCGACATGGCGATATCGATGTTGGTCTTGTACTGGATCAGCCGCTCGCGTGCGTCCTTGGGCACGCCATCGCGAATGCCCTGGAACGTCACACCGTAACGCTTTTCGAAAGTCTGCGCCAGTGCGATGAAGTACTCCGAGTTCATCTTCATCGCGTAGGGATGGCTGGGGAAGCCCACCAACTGTTCGCCGTGCTCGGGGATTTTGCCGCCCATGGCCGCGGGCCAGTAGCCTTTGACTGTCTTGCCGATGGCCACCATGGGGCGGCGATCTTTCCCGTCCCAGTGCTCCATGGTCTTGAGCGCGGCAACGATCTGGTCGTAATCGTTGCCGTCTTCCATGGCGAACACGTTCCAGCCATACGAGGTCCACTGATCGATCAAGCGATAGGCTTCGTACTTGGTGTGAACCACGCCGCCGATGAGCGAATCGTCGATGCCGGCGTTGTTATCGGAAAACAGAATTCGCAGGCGCTTGCCGACGTGCAGCGCCAGAGCCTGAGTCTTGAGCTCCTGGGCATGGCCCTCGGTCATAGCGAACTCGCCTTCGAACGCGATCACTTTGGGCGCGTCGATGGAGGCGCCGGCGACGTCCCAGAACGCAGCTTTTCCAGCGGCGGTGGCGACGCCAATGCCGGACGGTCCGCCGTTCACATCATTGGTGACGTCGGTGGTTTCGGCGTGACCGGCCAGCGCCTTGACGCCGCGCGCCTTGGCTTGCGCGAACAGGGGATCATCGGCCAGGCCATGATCCTGAAGCAGAGTCTTCATCGCGCCCGCGCCGCGACGGAATCCGAGAGCGTCCACAGGCAGAATCGCGACGTTGGGATCGGCGAAGTATTTCTGGTCGCCCGTGGCTTCGTACTTGCGGGCAAGCGCCTGGCCCATGATCATCCACAGCGCGTAACAGGTGGGGATGGTGTGCCCGCCGGCGAGCATGAACTTGTCGCAATAAGGATGCTTGGGACGGCGATAATCGTAACGCAGGCCGCCCAGTTCCGGCCCGGCGAGGTGGATCGCCACGTTGTAAGGCGTGTAGGCGAGCGGGCCGCCAAAGTGTCCCGTCTGGGAATAGTTCCCCAGCAGCACCAACGTCATGCACGTCGTGAACCCGATGTCTTCCATGCGTTCGCGGTCGTAGGGCGTCGTGAGCCGATCGAGTCGTGAAGGTGAGGTCGTGACCATGGAATTCGCCATTATCCCATGGATTGCACGTCTGGCCGATTCGCTCGTCAATGCTCTGTAGGAAGAGAATGACTGTATGAAGAGGATCATTGTTATCAGCCTTGGCCTCGCGATGGCAATCAGCGTATTCGTGTGGGTCCAACAGACGAAAGCCGCAGCACCGGCCTACGTGCAATATGAAGTGCACTCGGTGTTCCCGCGCCAGACTTCGCCGGCGATATATGAGCAAGTGCCCCAGCAGGACCTTGAGACGCTGGCTGCGCAGGGCTGGGAGCTGGTGAGCGTGACGCCGTACGTGTATCGCAATGAGGAACGCGGCACGGCGCTGAACGACAAGCCGGCGGTGACGCAGACCTACCCGGCGTATTTCTTCAAGCGGGTCAAGCTACCGCAGAATGGCAAACACTAGTCCCGCACGTTCTCAGTCCGCTGGATTGGTGGCGAACACCGTCAGCTCGGTGACAAATCCGCGGTCTTCCATTTCGAGCACCGACTTCACGGCGTGCGCGATATCTTCCGGCTTAAGCTTGCTGGGATTGTCTTTCTGCTCGAACCCCGCGGCTGCGCCGAAGCTGGTGATCACTTCGCTGGGGTTCACCAGAAACACGCGGATGTTGTTCTTACGCAGCTCCTGCCGCCAGCATTCGGTCATGCCGCGCAGCGCGAACTTGCTGGCATAGTACGCGGTGCCGTTGGGCGCGCCCCGATGCGATGCCGTGGACCCGATGTTCACGATGTTTCCGCGATTGCGGGAAACGAAGTGCTTGGCCGCTTCGCGCGCCATCAGCATGGCTCCGGTGACATTGGTGGCGAACGTGCGCTCAAAGCTCGCGAGGTCGAAATCGACCAGCTTTTTGAACGTGCCCAGGCCGGCATTGTTGACCAGGATGTCGAGATCGCCGAATTTTTCGAGAATCTCGCGCATGGCGCGCTGGACGTCGGCTTCCTTGGATACGTCGGCATGGATGGGATGCGCGCCCAACTCTTTGGCCGCTTTATCGAGCTTGGATTTATCGCGCCCGGTGATGGCCACTTTTGCGCCGCTATCGATCAGGCTCTTGGCGATGCCGTGTCCGATGCCCGAACTACCGCCGGTGACGAGAGCTACTGCATTTTTCAGGTTCATTCTCAAATCAGTTTATCGCAGCGCTGCGTAATACTGATCCCTTGAAGCGTAAATTCAGACGATGGCTCGGCCTGGCAGCGCTGATCTTTGTTGGGTTGCACGTCCTGTGGGCCATGGCGCTGCTGGCGCTGCGCTATATCGATCCTCCCACCACCGGCGTCCAGATCCAGCGCCGCGTCGAGTCCCTTTTCGCGAAGGGCCCGTACAAGAAGCGCTACACGTTCGTGCCGCTTCGCCGCATCTCGCCGCAGCTCCAGCATGCGGTGATCGCGGCTGAGGACGGGAACTTCTACAAGCATTACGGCATCGATTGGGGCCAGGTGCGCCAGGTGATCGAGGACAGCGCCGACGCGGGCGAAGTGACCCGGGGCGCGTCTACCATCCCGCAGCAACTGGTCAAGAATCTGTTCTTTACCACGCATCGTAACCCGGCCAGGAAAGCCTTCGAATACACTCTGGCGCCCATGGCGGTGATGATCCTGGGACGACCTCGCGTATTGGAGCTGTATCTCAACGTGATCGAGTGGGGGCCGGGCGGTGTGTTTGGCGCCGAGGCTGCGGCCGAGGTTCACTATCGCACTTCGGCGTCGGCGCTCAACCGGGAGCAAGCGGCTCGGCTTGCGGCGATCCTGCCTGCGCCGCGGCGGCGCAAACCGGAACGGATGAATCAGTACAGTGCGATCATTCAAGATCGCATGAAAACACTGGGCTGGTGAAAATTATGATATGCTGACCCCCGGCCAGGGAGGAATGCGGCATTGAAGACGATGAGGCTGGAAATGGCGTGTTTACGGCACGTTGCGGCTTTAACGGTGGTGGGCTTAGGAGTAGGATGGTTCGCCGTTCCGAGCACGGCGCAAAGCGGTGAAACTTATAAAACACGGCTCTCCGCACTGCCGGCCGATGCGAGAACGCGGCCCGATCTGGCCGGCACCGGTACGGTAACGGCCACCCTCTCCGGTACGAAGCTTACCGTGAACGGAACCTTCGAAGGGCTGAAGACCAACGCCGTCTCCGCCAAATTGCAGAACGGCATCGTCGCCGGCGTGCGTGGTCCGGCCTTTGCGGACCTCACGATCACGAAAGCCATGGGCGGTACGATTAAAGGGTCGGCCGATTTGAATCCGCAAGAACTCCAGAATTTGAAAAAGGGCGGAATCTACGTCCAGATCTACACGGAAAAACCCACGGACGGCACTCTGTGGGGCTGGCTTCTGCATTAGGACATCCCATGAAGAAAATCCTGATCCCCATATCCCTTTTCGCTGCTCTCTATGGTGTTCTCCAGTTGCCCGGCCAGCAAGGGCCTCAACAAGGAACAGCAGGTCCGTTCACGTCCCAGCAGGCCGATGAGGGCCGCGCCGCTTATCAGGCGAACTGCGCCGGTTGCCACGCGGCGGATCTTTCGGGAATCGGAAACGCGCTTCCGCTAGCGGGCCTTCCGTTCACCGGTAGTTGGGGGAACCGTACGGTGGGCGATCTGGTGAGCTTCATGGAAGGCGCGATGCCGCCGACCAATCCAGGCGGGCTCGGCGACCCGGCTTATCTGAGTATCACCGCATTCATTTTGCAATCGAATGGCGCGAGGCCCGGAAACCAGGCTCTCGCCGGGAGCTCCACCGTCGGTATTCGTAGCGTCACCGGACAGGTGGTCGCACAAGTTCAAGGCGGACAGGGGAAACAAGGAAAGCAAGGAAAGCAAGCGGCAGGCGGCCGCGGAGCCCCGCCACCGGCACCCCGAGGGCTGACGATCCCGGGAACGGTGAAAAATTACACGCCGATCACCGACGCGATGATGCGCAATCCCGACCCGGCCGACTGGCTGATGATCCGGCACGATTATCGCGCCAACAACTACAGCACGCTGAACCAGATCACCGCGAACAACGTGCAGGATCTGCGCCTGGTGTGGAGCTGGGCCATGAATGACGGTACCAATCAGCCTGCTCCTGTGGTCCACAACGGGACCATGTTCATCAACAACCCGGGCAATATCGTGCAGGCGCTGGACGCCAAGACCGGCGAGCTGATCTGGGAGAACCGCATCGGCGATACCGCCACCGGGAACTCGCAGCGCGGCCTGGCGATTTACGACGACAAGGTCTACGTGACCACGGGCCAGGCGCACATCTTCGCGCTGGACGCGCGCACCGGCAAGAACGTTTGGGATACGGTCATCGGCGACCGCACCAACGGCACCTACAGCACCAGCAGCGGGCCGATCGTCGCCAAGGGCAAGGTGATCCAGGGCCTGGGCGGCGGATTGTGCGATCAGTATCGCGAAGAGAAGTGCTTCATTAGCGCCTACGACGCGCAGACCGGAAAACTGATCTGGAAGTTCTACACCATCGCCAAGAGCGCCGATCCGGGGGGCGACTCCTGGGGGAAATTGTCGGACCTGTTCCGCGCCGGCGGCGACACCTGGATCACGGGCAGCGTCGATCTCGATCTGAACCTCACGTATTGGGGCGTCGCGCAGGCCAAGCCCTGGATGCGCGCGACGCGGGGATCGGGCAACGGCGCGACCAACTATGCGAACTCGACCGTAGCCCTGGACCTGGATACCGGCAAACTCAAATGGTGGTTCAACCATGCTCCCGGCGAAACGCTGGACCTGGATGAGGTATTCGAGCGCGTTCTGGTGGACGACAACGGCGGGAAATACGTCTTCAGCGCGGGTAAAGACGGCGTGCTCTGGAAACTCGACCGTACCAACGGCAAGTACATCGGCCACAAGGAAACGGTGTACCAGAACGTCTACACTTCGATCGATCCCGTGACAGGCGAACCGCATTTCCGCAACGACATCGTCGAAAACCAGATCGGCGAATGGGTGCAAAACTGCCCGACTTCCGAGGGCGGCCACAACTGGCACGCCATGAGCTATCACCAGCCCACCAACCAGCTCCTGATTCCGTTAGCCCAGAGCTGCCAGGAAATGAATCCGCAGAAAGTCGACTTCGTCGAGGGCGGCGGCAGCGGCGGCGGAGCGGCGCGACGCTTCTTCGAGATGCCCGGCAGCAGCGGCAACGTCGGAAAGTTCGCGGCGTACGATGCCCGGACGCTCAAGGAGAACTGGAAGATCGAACAGCGGTCGCCGTTCATGACCGCCATTCTCTCGACGGCGGGTGGAATCGCGTTCGTGGGCGATATGAATCGCTACTTCCGCGCGGTGGATGTGAAGACCGGGAAGATTCTGTGGGAGACCCGCCTGGGGACATCCGTGCAAGGCTTCCCTCTGACCTTCAGCGTGGGCGGTAAGCAGTACATCGCCGTCTCGACGGGATTGGGCGGCGGCAGCCCGCGCATGGTTCCGAGCACGCTTGCTCCCGAAGTGCACTATCCAGCGAACGGGAACCAACTGTACGTGTTCGCACTACCCGATCGGCGGTAGAAGATCTCCTTAAGACGCAACGCACTGGCCGAAAACCACCAGATGGCGAATTTCGACCGCTGCGCGGTTGAGGCAACCCTCCATCTTTCAGTCACTTACTGCATGGCACTCAACATGCATTAACGAAGCTGGAAGGTGCGCTATGTATCGTCGTTCATTCAAAGGTGTAGCAGTCATATTCTCCGTTGTGAGCTTTGCTGCGGCGGCATTCGCTCAGGACTCTGGAGGTTGGAGAAAGTTCGGAACCTCGTCCAGCGATCAGGCCTATGCGGCGAACCAAGCTGATCCGGCACAGGGTTCGCCCGATCAGAATGCCGCGCCGGCGCCGCCCGCGCCTGCACCGGTACCATCTCAGATCACGCTTCCCGCAGGGACGTTCGTAAGGGCGCGCGTCAACGAGAAGCTTTCGAGCGACAAGAATCAGGCGGGTGACTTGTTCACAGCGACTCTTCTGGAGCCGCTGGTGGCCAACGGCCTGGTGATCGCACAACCGGGCCAGGATATTGCCGGTCGAGTCTCCGAGGCTCTTAATGCGAAGGAGAACCATGGCACTTCCCGCCTTGGCCTGGAGTTGACCGAGCTGAGTCTGGTGGACGGGCAGCAGGTCCCCGTACGAACGCAGCTGATTGAATACCATCGCCCGAGCAACAGGGGTCGCGATACCGGCGTGGTGTTCGGTACGACGGCCGCTGGAGCGGTGATTGGCGCCATCGCGGGCGGAGGCTTCGGTGCGGGCATCGGCGCGCTGAGCGGAGCCATGGCGGGAACCATCGGCGTGGTGGCCACGCGCTCGCACGCGACCGAAATTTATCCGGAAGCTGTGCTGACATTCCGGACGATCAACCCGGTGACGATCTCCACGGAGGGATCCGGAGGCGCGTTTCAACCCGTGCGTCAGTACAACTACCAGTCGCAGTCGGATCTGCAGCCGCGGCAAAGTGCGGTTGCCCCGCCGGCGCCTTACTACGGCGGTTACTACGGAGCGTATCCGTATCCCTACTCTGATCCGTACTTTTACAATCCCTACTTCTACGGACCGGGCATCGGGTTCTACTACGGAGGCGGTTACGGTGGCTATTATCGAGGCGGTGGTTATC
>Ga0209483_1000087_pt1 | contig 88572 bp, 91 predicted proteins | sample NGEPerA_FD_184508 | JGI IMG/M metagenome (GOLD analysis project Ga0209483, IMG submission 184508) | Arctic peat soil microbial communities from the Barrow Environmental Observatory site, Barrow, Alaska, USA - NGEE PermafrostL2-A... | ecosystem: Environmental > Terrestrial > Soil > Wetlands >... | reverse complement strand
GGATTTAGCGGCGGGGGCGGCTTTTCTGGCGGCGGCGGTAGCTTTGGCGGCGGCGGCGCATCGGGGGGCTGGTGACACATTTTATGGGCCATGATCTTTCGCCAGCTGAGCGCCAAAAAGTGACGCTGGCCATCGGTGCTGCTGAGGCGCACACGACTGGCGAAATCGTCGTAGTGGCGGCGCACGCCAGCGATGATTACATTCATGTACCCATTCACATCGCCACGGCTTTTGCGCTGGCTGTGCCATTGGCTTTGTGGCTGTGGCAACTGACGCATCCATGGGATGCCGCTTTCAGTTGGGGCTGGCTGTTTGGCATTCAGCTTGTGGTGTTTATTGGTGTGGCACTGGCATTGAGCCTGCCCAGCACCCGCCGTTTTATCACGCCCATGCGCCTCAAGCGCAAATATGCCCACCGCAACGCGGCGGCGCAATTTCTCGCCACCAATATCGTGGCGACGGAGCAACGAACCGGCGTATTGATTTTTGTTTCGCTGTTGGAACGTTATGTTGAGGTGATCGGCGATGAGGCGATTGCAGCGAAACTTAGTGCGAGCGATTGGCAGAAGATCATTGATGAGATGCTGCATTTGCTGAAAGACAAACAAGCCTGTGATGCGTTGGTTCTTGGCGTGCAACATGCGGGTGCCTTATTGGCCAAGCATTTCCCCGCCAAGTCGCATGTGAAGGATGAACTGCCGAATAGGTTTATCGTTTTAGATTGAAGGAGATTTCAAATGACATTTCAGGAAGCCGTTGCGCACCAACCGCTATGGGTGCGTTTGTGGTTAGATTGGTTGTTATTTGGGGTGATTGCCTTGCCGCTTGCGCTGTTTATTTGGAAGCAAAGTCGCGAGGTCGCGCTGGCCGCATTGATTGCCAATATTCCGGCTGGCCTCGGGACGGCTTGGATTTATCACTACATGGGATATGTGAAGCTTTTGGGGCTGGCACACATCATTTTTTGGACGCCGCTTGTTGTTTATCTTTACATGCAACTCAAGCGCAGCGACCTGCCGAATTTGCCGAGATGGATTATCATTGCGGCGTTAGCCACAATCGCGATTTCTTTGGCTTTCGATTATAGTGATGCACTGCGTTATCTGTTAGGTGAAAGAACGGCGACTTTTTCTCCATTGGCGAATTAAAAGCTATCATTGGCCGTTTGAACTTCGAGGGCAATCGCACATTCGATGTTTTAACGCACGTTTCTACTAGCATTTTGTTGTCCGCTGAGGTTAATCTGTGTTTGCACAGCAACATGGATTTGCTATTGAGCTGCCACTCATGCTGGATCAAAGTCGAAAAATGACGCAAAGACCGCTTTCTCCTCACTTACAAATTTATCGTCCGATGCTGTCGACGAGCATGTCGATCCTGCACCGTATTACTGGCCTTGGCCTGGTTTTGGGCGTTGCGGGACTGGTCTGGTGGCTAAGTGCTGCTGCTACGTCTGACGCTTATTTTGCCCTGGTTCAGGGCTTTTTTTCTGGCTGGTTTGGCAGGCTTATGCTCTTTGGCATGAGCTGGGCTTTGATCCATCATATGCTCGGCGGCTTTCGTCATTTTCTGTGGGACACAGGCCACGGCTTTGACCTGAACAAAGTTGAATGGCTAGTGCGGGCCAATATCATTGGCTCGGTGGTTCTAACCATTGCACTTTGGATAATTGCTTATTGGGTGCGCGGATGAGCATGGAAACCGAACTTAAAAAAGTGCGCGGGCTTGGTGCAGCCCATAATGGTACGCGGCATTTCTGGATGCAGCGGGTGACGGCCATCGCCAATGTGCCTCTCACGCTTTATCTGCTGTATTTCGTGATCGCGCATATTGGCGCCGGGCGAGACGCGGTTGTGGCTTCGGTCAAGAATCCATTTTGCGCTATTGCGCTGAGCCTCATGCTTATCTCTATCTGTTGGCATATGAAGCTGGGCTGGCAAATGGTGATTGAAGATTATGTGCACGGCAATGGCGCCAAGCTTGCCTGTCTAATCCTGAATATATTTTTAGCCTTTGGTCTTTGTGGCCTTGGTGTGTTTGCAATTTTGAAAATGAGCTTTGGTGTTTGATGACTGCTTATCCGATTACTGATCATACTTTTGATGTTGTTGTGGTGGGCGCTGGTGGCTCTGGTCTTCGCGCCGCATTGGCCGCGTCGCAATCCGGGCTGAAAACTGCCTGCATTTCGAAAGTTTTCCCAACGCGCTCACACACTGTTGCAGCGCAGGGCGGCATTGCAGCATCACTTTCTAACATGGGGCCTGATTCATGGCAGTGGCATATGTATGACACTGTGAAGGGCGCTGATTGGTTGGGCGACCAAGATGCTATTGAATATCTGGTGCGCCATGCGCCCACTGCGGTTTACGAATTAGAGCATTACGGCATGCCGTTTTCGCGCACTGAAGAGGGCAAGATCTATCAACGCCCTTTCGGCGGCATGATGCAGAATTTTGGCGATGGCCCGCCAGCCCAGCGCACTTGTGCGGCGGCGGATCGCACCGGCCATGCCATGTTGCACACTTTGTATGGGCAATCGCTACGTTACGACACGACGTTTTTTATTGAATACTTCGCACTTGATCTGATCATGCAGGATGGCGCTTGCGTGGGCGTGATGGCGCTATCGATGGAAGATGGCACCATCCACCGTTTCCGCGCTAAGCAAACCATAATGGCGACGGGCGGCTATGGCCGCGCTTATTTTTCGGCGACTTCAGCGCACACTTGCACAGGCGATGGCAACGCCATGGTGTTGCGTGCGGGGCTTCCGTTGCAAGATATGGAATTTGTGCAATTCCACCCCACGGGAATTTATGGCGCGGGCTGTTTGATCACTGAGGGTGCGCGCGGCGAAGGTGGGTATCTTACTAATTCGGCGGGCGAACGTTTCATGGAACGTTATGCGCCATCGGCTAAAGATTTAGCCTCACGCGATGTGGTTTCGCGCTCTATGACTTTAGAAATTCGCGAAGGGCGCGGCGTTGGCAAGCTCAAAGATCACATCTATTTGCACCTGGAACATCTTGACCCCAAGGTGTTGCATGAGCGGCTGCCGGGCATTTCTGAGAGCGCCAAAATTTTCGCTGGCGTTGATGTGACCAAAGAGCCTATCCCGATTTTGCCGACGGTGCATTACAACATGGGTGGCATTCCCACCAACTATCATGGCGAGGCGTTGGCGGGTGACAAGAAGAATCCGGAGAAGACTGTGCCCGGCTTGTTTGCGGTGGGTGAAGCGGCTTGTGTGTCCGTACACGGAGCAAATCGCTTGGGCAGCAATTCGCTGATTGATCTTGTGGTGTTTGGCCGTGCGGCTGGTTTGCGTTGTGCGGAATTGCTCAAGGGTTCCAAGTCTCAGGCGGATCTTCCCAAAGGCGCTGGTGATGCTGCGGTGGCGCGGTTAGATAGGTTCCGCAATGCTAGGGGATCAACGTCCACGGCGGTGTTGCGCGAGAAGATGCAGCGCGCCATGCAGGAAGATGCCGCCGTGTTCAGAACTGGCGAAACTTTGAAAGCTGGCTCCAAGCGCATCAATGATGTGTGGAAGGCCGAAGATGATATTCGCGTGACGGACCGCTCGCTGATCTGGAATTCTGATCTCATTGAAACATTGGAATTTGATAATCTGATTGTGCAGGCGGCTGCAACAGTTGACTCCGCACTGGCCCGCGAAGAAAGCCGTGGCGCCCACGCGCGTGAGGATTTTCCCAAGCGCGATGACAAAAAGTGGATGAAGCATTCGCTGGCTTGGACGGATGAGGTGAAACACAAAGTCACCCTCGGGTATCGCCCCGTGCATGAATATACGATGAGCAAAGATATAGATTACATCAAGCCAAAGGCGCGGGTTTATTGATGGCGCTAGGCGCGGACATAGAATTTGTTGAAGGCAGCAAAGTTGCGAGAACCTTTACGCAAAAGGATGCGGCCAACATTGCTGTGCCAAAGAAGTTTGCGCCAGCCGTTGGCACACAGCTGACACCTGCGGAGGCAGCTTGCCGGATTGCGAAGCTTGGGACCTTCATCGATTGGTTTTTTGGCATCTTAGCGGCGGGCTTGATCGTTGGTGGGTTTATCTATTGGGCTATCGCTGACGATAATTTTGAACGCTCAGAGATGTTGCCGTTTCCGTTTGTGGCGGGTGCGATGGCGTTATTTGCACTGTGGTTCTTTCGGCGGCGGCGCGGAGCTTGGCCAGCAAAGCTCGTGGAGCGGGCGCGTGATTGCCAGCCGCCAGGGCCGATCTCAGTAGGCGAGGATGGTCTAACTTTCAGCGGCAAAATGTACAGTTGGGCGAGCTTGACGATGCAACGCGTCAGCGTCATCGTCCGCAATGATGATACGAGTTGGGATTATCTGATCAATCGCCTCACGCTTAAAGGTGCAGATGGACCATTCTCGCTGGATGTGTTTTTGATGCGCGATGGCCAGCCGATTGTTAACGCGGTTTATTTGAAACTCAAACCGCTAGATATGAAGATACGATGAGAAAAGATATAGATTACATCAAGCCAAAGGCGCGGGTTTATTAAAATGGTCGCATTTACACTTCCGCAGAATTCTAAAGTCCAGCAAGGCAAGGTCCATGCTATGCCTGCTGGCACAAACATTCGCTCCTTCAAGATCTATCGTTGGAACCCTGAAGACGGCAAGAACCCGCAAGTTGATACTTATCATGTGAATATGGATGAGTGCGGACCGATGGTTTTGGACGCGTTGATCAAAATCAAAAATGAACAAGACGCAACGCTCACCTTCCGGCGTTCATGCCGCGAAGGCATTTGCGGATCATGCGCAATGAATATTGATGGCACCAACACTTTGGCCTGTCTCAAATCTTGCCATGATGTGAAGGGCGATGTGCGGATTTATCCACTGCCGCATTTGCCTGTTGTGAAAGACCTCGTTCCCGATTTGACGCGCTTTTATGCGCAACACCGTTCAATCGAGCCATGGCTGAAGACTATAACGCCGATGCCGCAAGCCGAATGGAAGCAAAGCATAGAGGAGCGCGCACTGCTTGATGGCTTGTATGAATGCATTCTCTGCGCTTGTTGCTCAACGTCTTGCCCGAGTTATTGGTGGAATGGCGATCGTTATTTGGGCCCGGCGGTTTTGTTGCAAGCCTATCGCTGGCTGATTGACTCACGCGACGAAGCAACAGGTGAACGGTTGGATAATCTCGAAGATCCGTTTCGGCTTTATCGCTGCCACACCATTATGAATTGCGCGAAGGCTTGCCCCAAGGGGCTTTCTCCGGCCAAGGCCATTGCTGAAATTAAAAAAATGATGGTGGAGCGCCGCGCATGAGTACAGGAGAACACGTGGTGAGCAATGCTGAACTTACTGAAATTCGCAAGGCAATTGATGGTATCGACGCCGCGCTCATAACACTTTTCGCTAGGCGCTTTGATGAAGTAAAAAAAGTTGTTTTAGTAAAGCAGAAGCATGGGATGCCAGCCGCCATTCCCACTCGCATTGAGGAAATTGTGAAGCGGGTGCGCCTTGATGCTGATAAGGCTGGCTTTCCGCCTGATGTGGCCGAGAAGATTTGGCGTTTGTTAATCAACGAAATGATTAGTTTTGAAGAATCGCACTTATAGTAAATTTTAACCACTCCAATAACTCAGGCATAATAGTTGCAGGTATACTTTCTAAAAAGGAAAGTGTGTCAAAATGGGCAAGAGATTTTTAGCCTGTGCTGTATTACTTACCGCAATAATGTTCAGTTCTGCTGCAGATGCAGATTCTGGCAGCGCCTTCTTCGGTGTCGGAATTACGGTTTTAAAAGCCGCGCCGGAACTGCCTCCTGGTATCATTTATCGTAACGCAATTTACACGCCCGGTGCTGTGGCCATTGGCCTTGCCGCACATGGCTATAAGCGGATCAATTTGGTGAGCCGTGACGTGGATGGTTATGTCTTTTCGGCTATTTCACGCCGCGATGGCCGGCGGTATCGCGTAACGGTAGCAGCTTTGCGCGGCGAAATCATCAGTACTGTGCGCGGCTAAAAGCCATTCGACAGGGCTTTTATTGCAGTGCATTATAGCTTATAGCCCAGCTATAATTCACCAGCATATGAGGCCGTCATGTCGCTTGATCCAGTGTCGCTCAATTCGTTCAAATCCCGCAAAACACTGAAGGTTGGTAAAAAGACCTATACCTATTACAGCCTTAAGGCGGCGGAAAAGAACGGGCTGAAGGGCATTTCCAAATTGCCGTTCTCGATGAAGGTTCTGCTGGAAAATCTGTTACGTTTTGAAGATGGCCGCAGTGTCACAAAGCACGACATTGAAGGCTTTGTCACCTGGCTGGCGAACAACGGCAGGGGTGACACTGAAGTGGGCTTTCGCCCCGCACGCGTGCTGATGCAGGATTTCACCGGCGTTCCCGCGGTGGTGGATTTGGCCGCGATGCGCGACGGCATGAAGACGCTTAAAGGCAGCGCTGATAAAATCAATCCTCTGGTACCGGTTGATCTGGTGATCGACCATTCGGTGGTGGTAGATTATTTCGGCAATAACAAAGCATTGGCTGAAAATGTTAAGCGTGAATATGAACAGAATATGGAACGCTACAAGTTCCTGAAATGGGGACAGAGCGCGTTTGAAAACTTCCGCGTTGTGCCGCCTGGCACTGGCATCTGTCATCAGGTAAATTTGGAATATCTGTCACAGACGGTTTGGACCAAGCAAGAAGGCAAAACCACGTTGGCTTATCCTGACACTTTGGTGGGCACTGACAGCCACACCACCATGGTCAATGGACTTGGCGTTCTCGGTTGGGGCGTGGGCGGCATTGAGGCGGAAGCTGCGATGTTGGGTCAACCACAATCCATGTTGTTGCCTGAAGTTATCGGCTTCAAGATGACGGGCAAATTGCGTGAGGGTGTCACAGCCACTGATTTGGTGCTGCTGGTTACGCAAATGCTGCGCAAAAAAGGTGTGGTGAACAAGTTCGTTGAATTCTTCGGAGAGGGCCTAAAACATCTGACCTTGGCTGACCGTGCTACCATCGCCAATATGGCACCGGAATATGGCGCAACTTGCGGCTTCTTCCCGGTTGATGGGGTGACGATTGACTATCTTGAATTCTCTGGCCGCGCCAAAGACCGCATTGCGCTGGCTGAAAAATATTGCAAGACCCAGGGTATGTTTGGCTCCACTAAAGCTGAGCCAATGTTTACCGATACGCTCCAGCTCGATCTTTCCAGTGTTGTGTCAGCGATGGCAGGGCCAAACCGCCCCGAAAAGTTTGCACCACTAGACACCATCAAATTTGGCTTCTTGGCGGCACTCGATGCACCCAAGGAAAAGGCCGGTTTCAACAAACCGGGCGAAGCCACACGCCGCGTGAAAGTTGAAGGCAAGAACTTTGATATTGGGCATGGCGACGTTGTGATCGCTGCGATTACGTCCTGCACCAATACTTCAAATCCAACAGTATTAATCGGCGCTGGCCTCTTGGCCAAGAAAGCCGCTGCACTGGGCTTGCGAACTAAGCCTTGGGTGAAGACTTCTTTCGCCCCCGGTTCACAAGTGGTGAGTGAATATATGAACAAGAGCGGCTTGCAGAAAGAGTTGGATAAGCTTGGCTTCTATCTCGTAGGTTATGGCTGCACCACTTGCATCGGCAATTCCGGTCCGCTGGATCCGGCGATTTCCAAAACGATAAATGATTCAGGCATAATTGGTTCTGCTGTTCTGTCTGGCAATCGCAACTTTGAAGGACGCATCTCGCCTGACGTGCAGGCAGCTTATTTAGCCTCGCCGCCATTAGTCGTGGCTTATGCGCTGGCTGGCTCGACCCAAATTGACATCACCTCAGAGCCACTAGGCACAGATAAAAAAGGCAAGCCAGTTTACCTTCGCGACATTTGGCCCACGAATAAGGAAATTGAAAAATTCGTGCGCAAGAACATCACCGCGAAGATGTTCAAGTCGCGTTATGCTGATGTGTTCAAAGGTGATACAAATTGGCGCGGTGTTCCCGTTGCGAAGGGCGAAACTTATAACTGGGACAATAAGAGCACCTATGTGCAGAACCCGCCTTACTTCGCTGGCATCACGCCAACGCCAAAGGCAGTTTCAAACATAGCCGCTGCGCGCGTGCTGGGCCTGTTCGGCGACAAGATCACCACCGACCACATTTCACCAGCGGGTTCGATCAAAGCCGCATCGCCTGCTGGCAAATATCTCATTGATAATGGCGTGGCACCGATGGATTTCAACCAATATGGAACGCGTCGCGGCAACCATGAAGTGATGATGCGTGGTACTTTTGCGAATATCCGCATTCGCAATCACATGATGGGGCCGAATGGTCGCGAAGGTGGCTTTACCATTCACTATCCAAGCAAAGAAGAAATGCCGATTTATGATGCCGCGATGGAATATAAAAAAGAGGGCGTGCCACTCGTTGTATTTGCCGGTGTTGAATATGGCAATGGCTCATCGCGAGATTGGGCAGCCAAGGGCACTAATCTCTTGGGCATTCGCGCTGTCATCGCGCAAAGCTTTGAGCGTATTCATCGTTCGAACTTGGTGGGCATGGGTGTTGTTCCGTTGCAGTTTAAGGACGGCGACTCTTGGGCGAAGTTGGGCCTTAAGGGCGATGAAAAAATAACCATCGATGGTTTAGCTGAGGGTTTGAGACCACGCGCTACGATGAAGGTGGATGTGGAGCGCGCCGATGGATCAAAATTCTCATTCGATGTCACCTGCCGCATCGATACGCTGGATGAGATTGATTACTACAAGAACGGCGGCATCTTGCAGTTCGTGTTGAGGAACATCGCCAAGGCTGGGTGAGGGCACGCGCCCTCACCACTCCGGATTGGGTTTGCCTTTGCCGGTTTCGATCAGGCTTTTCAAGCTGGTGTTGATGTAATAATCCCAACCGCCGGTACAGGCTTCGAAGCATTCGCAGGTTGGATCAAGCCCTTTATGGGTGAAGCGGATTTCGGTTTTCTTGCCCTTGAGAGAGATGTCGAACACCACGTTGGTTCCAGTCCACTCCGCCTTGTCCTCAGTAAAGCTCAGTGTGGAATCAGTCACTTCCCACGCCACTGTTTTGTTTGGAACGAGTTCGCTGGTTTTCTGTTTGCTATAATGTATGTCTTTATAGCGATAAACCCATTCGCCGCCGATTTTATCCGTTGGGTCTGCAATTCTTTCGGACCACCAGCCGCGCACATTGTTGATAGCGGCATAGACTTCGGCCGGAGATTTATTGACGGCAAGCGAAATTGTGAGATCTTGATTTTTTATGGCTGATACTCCTCGGTTTCAATTCGGAATGCGCTGTTGGTATTCTTTTTTGAGGCTGCTCCACTGATCCCAGAACGGCGGGTATTTTTCATTGCCCAAGAGCGCGACCAAAAGATCAAGATGCGAATGCCAGCCAGTGCTGACACCAATAGCGATTGATCTATCGGCGATGCGTTGGTGGAGCAGGGTGAGCAACACGCGCGCGCCCACTGGCTTCAAACTGATCGATACTTGGGCCTTTTCACCCCATGCAAACGACAGATTATGGGGTGGCTCGCATGTGATCATCCGACATTTCATGCGCGGTTCATCTGGCATACCTTCCGGCTTTTGGCCAGCTTCGCATGGCCATGAATCGCTGCGCCAAACAAATTCAAACGGTGCATCAGGTTCCAGCGTCATTTCACCAGAAGCAAACCATTGGCTGCGCAAATCATTGTCGGTGAGATAAGACCACACCCGCTCAATAGGGCCTGGCAACATGCGTTCAATTTTTAGTGTGGTTGGCTCAATCAATGTGCCGAAATCTTCGGCTTTGGTGTGCGTGTTCATTTTTTATCTCCTGGGTGTGACTTGATCTTGCGTTGATCATCTTCGCGTAAGAGTCGATCGAGAATGTTCAAGCGATCAGTCCAGAATTTCTCATAATAGTTGAGCCAACCTTGGGCGCTGGCCATTGGCCCTGCTTCGAGGTGGCACATATGGGTGCGGCCTTTGACCTCGCGGCGGATCAAGCCGGCGCTTTCCAATGCCTTGATGTGTTTTGATGCGGCTGCCAGTGACATTGAGAAAGGCTCAGCCAGTTCGCTCACCGTGCGTTGGCCCTTGGCAAGATCACGCAACATATGGCGGCGCGTGGCATCACTCAGTGCGTGAAAAACCGTGTCGAGTTTTGTCGTTTGTAATTCAACCATGAAGTTGAATATAGAGATACAAATTTAAATGTCAACCATTTAGTTGAATATAATTCGGTGAGATGTTGGATAATGGTTCTGAACGCTCTATAACAACACAAGCAATCGAGGAGAAATTCAAATGGCTTATGTTGATGTTATGGTGTTGCCGTTCAAATCGACCGATTTGAAAGCCTATAAAAAGCTGGTGCGTGATAGCGCCAAGGCGTGGAAGCGCTGTGGAGCACTTTCCTATCATGAGATGGTGGAAGAAGATGTGAAGCCGGGCAAAACCACTTCATTTCCACAATCGGTAAAACTAAAGGCGGGTGAGAAGGTGGCTTGCGCTTACCTCATTTTCAAAAACAAAGCCCATCGCAACGCCTCTTGGAAAAAGTTTATGAAAGATCCGTTTGCTGCCAACTTCAATCCCAAGGACGCGCCATTTGATATGAAGCGGATGTTTTTCGGTGGATTCAAAACGCTGATTTCCTTCTAATTCTTCCTCACGCTTTCGTGATTAAAGAAATGTGAACCGCTGTCGTGGCGGCTTCGTTTCATTGGTAAGACGAGGCAATGAAGCCTCGCCTATGTCGATAAAACGGAGATTCCCATGCGCAAGCTTCTCACTGCCACGGCCTTGCTTGGCCTTATTGCAACCGCTGCTTTTGCTAACCCAATGGTTGGTGGTTCAGCAATGTATCCAACCAAAAACATCATTCAAAATGCCTTGAAATCTAAAGATCACACCACGCTGGTTGCCGCGGTGAAGGCCGCTGGCCTGGTTGACACTTTGGAAGGCGCAGGCCCATTTACAGTTTTCGCCCCAACCAACGAAGCTTTTGCTGCGTTGCCAGCTGGCACTGTTGAAAACCTGCTAAAGCCCGAGAACAAGGCAACCTTGGTGAAAATCCTCACCTGCCATGTGATCCCAGCCAAGGCCATGGCATCAACTGTGATGTCGATGGTTAAGGAAGATGGCGGCGAGCATAAAGTTAAAACTGTCGGCGGTTGTGTTCTGACACTGAAAGTTATCGACGGCAAAGTGACAGTGACCGACGAAACCGGTGGCGTTGCGACAGTAACAATTGCTGATGTTGCCCAATCCAATGGCGTTATCCATGTGATCGATAAGGTTCTGCTGCCTAAGTAATTTGGGTTGCTAGAACAAATCGAACTGGGGTTTGGGCGGTGGGGCTGGTGTTGGATCCACCGCCCTTGCTTTGGCGCGAGGGCTGACGATTTTTTCCATCGCCCAAAATTCATCGGGCGGCGCATGAAGTAAATCTTCCACGCGCTCATCGTTCGAAAGCCAGCGCGCAAAATTTTCCGGTACCACCACGACGGGCGAACGATCATGGATATTGGCGATCAATGCGTTAGGGTGTGCCGTCAACATCGCCGCAGTTTCAAGTTCTGATCCACCTGGTGCCATCCAATGTTCCCAGATGCCGCCAAAAGCAAAGAGACTGTGATCCGGCTTGTGGATAAACCAAGCCTGTTTGCGAGGGCCACCCACATCTTGCCATTCATAAAATCCATCGGCCGGAATCAAACAACGCCGCCGCCTGATCGCGTTTTTAAACGAGGCTTTTTCATAGACGGTTTCGGCTCGGGCGTTGATGAGTGGCTGGTTACGCAGTTCCTTGGCCCAACTGGGAACGAACCCCCAACGCACCAAAGCAAATTCTGCTGCGCCATCATGGCCTGCACGCACAATGGCAATAGGGTCTGTGGGATGCACCTGTTCGCGTGGCGGAAAGTTTGGCAGTTCTCTATAATTGAATAAGTTGCGAACCTCATCAGGCGAACGGCGGAGCGAATAAAGTGTACACATCGGGTGATGATAGCGCTGTTGCAAGATCAACGAAAAGACCTATTCTCGCGGCTTCAGCTGTAGTGTTTCGCGGGCGCGAAGTTTTGCTGGTTAAACGTGGTCAGAAATTGGGGCAGGGCTTATGGAGCCTGCCGGGTGGCAAGGTGGAGATGGGTGAAACCGTTGCCAATGCCGCGCTGCGGGAGGTTTCGGAGGAGACCGGAGTTCGAGCCACGATCATCGGCTTTGTCGGGCTCTATGAAATTATCACTTCTGAGGCTCATTATGCCATAGCCGCTCATGCTGCGATTTATCGGTCGGGTGAGGCCAAGGCGGCCAGCGACGCCGCAGCGGCGCGATTTGTGGGCTTAGATGAAGTTAAAGCGTTGCCGCTTGCCCCCAACACACTTGCCGCCATCACTATGGCGCGCAAACTATGCCACATTTGAATCATGCCGTTAACCTTCCCTTAAGGATTGGCTTTGGCTTTGGCGCTGGCGTGTTAGGGTTTCCCCAATGCCGCAAATAATGCGGGTTTTGGGGATGTCATGCAGAGAATACCAACAAGTGCAGTGCGGGCCGGAGAAGATTTGGATCTTCCCGGGCAAGATGAAAAACAAGCGGCTTTGCGCTTCATTCTCGATGCGTGGGAAGAGGCGATTTATGAGGGCCTGGACCCTGATTGCATTGCAACGGCAGCAATTTTTGCGGCACTGTCTGACATGATTGGCACTTATGGCGAGGAGCCTGTAGCGGTTTTGTGTGAACGCCTGCCAGAACGCATTCGCAATGGTGAGTTCACAGTTCAGCGCACGAAGAACTAACCCTAAATTTAGCGGTTCACATCCACCACTATGCGGCCACGCACTTTTCCGGCCACGATGTCTTCGGCATAGCGTTGGATATCTGACAGCGCCACTTTGGTGGTGAGGCTGCCCAGCTTGGCACGGTCCAAATCAATGCTCAACCTTGCCCAAGCTTTCTCGCGCAATGGGTTTGGTGTTGTCACGGAATTTATGCCGATCAAGCGCACGCCGCGCAGAATAAAAGGCGCAACTGAAGTTGGCAAATCCATGCCTTGGGCAAGCCCGCAAGCGGCAACACTGCCCTCAGGCATGATCTGCGACAGGATATTGGCCAGCGTTGTTGAACCAACGCTATCAATCGCTGCGGCCCAGCGCGCTTTGGCCAAGGCTTTGACAGGTGTGTTCAATTCAGCGGCACTGATGACAGAGGTTGCGCCAAGGCTTTTGAGGAAGGGTTCTTCCTCCATGCGGCGGGTTGAGGCCACGACTTTGTAACCGAGCTTGGCCAACAACAACACAGATACAGAACCAACGCCACCTGCAGCACCTGTCACCAAGACTTCGCCGCCTGCCGGCATTACACCTTGTTCTTCTAACGCGATCACGCAGCGCATGGCAGTAAAGCCTGCCACGCCAACGGCCATGGCCTCTTCAGCGCTCCAGCCCTTGGGCACGGGGATCAGCCAATCACTTTTCACGCGCGCCATTTGCGCGAAGCCGCCGTGGTGGCCTTCACCCACGCCCCAACCTTGCAGCAGCACTGGCTCGCCCACCTTGAAACGTGCGCTCTCTGAATGTGTAACTGTGCCAGCAAAATCCACGCCGGGGATCATCGGAAATTGGCGGATGATCGGGCCTTTGCCAGTAACGGCCAGACCATCTTTATAATTCAGTGAGGAATGAGAAATGCGCACGGTGACATCACCTGCCGTCAACTGGCTTTCGTCCATCTCAGTGATTGCCGCACTTTGCCCGGTTTCGGTTTTTGAAACGAGAAGCGCTCTGAACGTGTTCGACATTGTGACTCCAATCTATAAATCGTCATCCCGTCGAAGGACGGGATCCAGCTTGTCATTCAAACTCCGAACCCAGTCAAAGCTGGGTCCCTGCCTTCGCAGGGATGACGATGGGAGGGGATTAAAACCTCACTGCTTCGCCGAATGCTTTTGGGGCTAATTCATTTTGCCACATGGCACGATGCCCGCGCACGAAAGTGCCCACGGGCCAGCCTTGCACTTTTTTATTGTCATAAGGCGTCCAACCACACCGGCTCTGTATCCAGCCATTGGTTACGGTTTCGTGTCGTTTCATATCAACCACGGTGAAATCGGCATCGTAGCCAAGTGCCAAGCGACCTTTGTTGCGCAGATTGAATATGCGCTGCGGGCCATGCGCAGTGAGATCAACAAAGCGTTGCAAGCTGAGGCGGCCCTCATTCACATGGTTCAACATGATGGGCACAAGGGTTTGCACACCTGTCATGCCCGATGGTGATTGCGGATAAGGCTTGGCCTTTTCTTCCAATGTGTGAGGCGCATGGTCTGATCCCAGAACATCCACCAGCCCATTGTTGATGGCCGCCCACAAAGCCTCACGGTGGTGTTTTTCACGAACCGGGGGGTTCATCTGCAATTTTGTGCCGAGCGTGGCGTAGTCATCAGACGACAATGTCAGATGGTGCGGCGTGGCCTCAACCGTCGCCACATCGCGCGCATCTGCCAGCAAAGGCAATTCTTCGGCGGTGGAAATATGCAGGATGTGAATGCGCTTGTTATGCTTCTGGGCTATTTTGACGAGGCGCTTGGTGGAGATGACAGCGGCTTCTACATCGCGCCAAATGTGATGCGATGATGGATCGCCAGCGCGTTGGTGGGAAACACGCGCCCGAAGGCGGCCTTCATCCTCGGAATGGAACGCGGCGCGGCGGGTGAGATCCGAGATGATTGCTTCCAACCCCGCCTCGTCTTCGACCAACAAATCCCCGGTTGAAGAGCCTGCAAAAACTTTTATGCCAGCCGAGGCAGGCAGGTTTTCCAATGCATTGATCTCAGAAACATTTTCGCGCGTGCCACCCATATAAAAAGCGAAGTCACAAAACATGCGGTGATGGGCGCGGGAAACTTTATCAGCCAAAGCGGTGGCGGAAGTGGTTGTTGGCTTGGTGTTGGGCATTTCAAAAACTGCGGTAACGCCGCCAGCAACGGCAGCGCGACTACCGGTTTCCAAATCTTCCTTATGAGTGAGACCGGGTTCACGGAAGTGAACTTGGCTGTCAATCACACCTGGAAGAATATGCAGATTGCGACAATCCAATTCTTCTTTTGCTTGAAAACCCGATACATCGCCCAGACCAACAATGTGCCCGTGCGCAACCGCGATACTGCCTTCCGCAATGCCTGACGGCGTGGCGAGGGTTGCGTTTCTGAGGATAAGATCAACTGTTGTGGCCATAGTCTTGCCTCACTGATGTCCATCCCCTAAACCGTCTCTCAGCCCATGGCAACTGTGAACACATATGCTGCTGAAACACTATCCAACCGCTCGGTCATTGAGCTGGGCGGCGTTGGCGTTTTATCCTTTCTACACAATATCTTAACGTGCTCTGTTGAGAATTTGAATCAGGGTGGTTTAACTTATGGCGCGTTGCTTTCGCCACAAGGGAAAATTTTGCATGATGTGTTCATTCACCATGCTGCTGAGTCTGTGTTTTTAGATTGCGCCGTTGATCAGCGCGACGCACTTATTGCCAAGCTGAAGCTTTACCGACTGCGAGCCAAGTTTGAAATTATCTCGCGTGATGATTTGCATGTTGTGGTTGGCAGCGAAGGTGCGGTTGATCCGCGCCATGCGGGTCTTGGCAACAGGATGATTGCGGCGGCTGCTGTGGGCGAGGCGACAGCCTATCACCTAAGACGTTTTGGCTTAGGTATCGCCGACAGCGATGAGATTGGCTCGGGTAAATTATTTCCGCATGAGGCGAATTTTGATCTGTTGCATGCAGTGGATTTCGCCAAGGGTTGCTACATTGGCCAAGAAGTTGTTTCTCGGATGCAACACCGTGGCCTGGCGCGCAGCCGCATCATGGCACTGACATTTGAGAGTGATCAGCCCACGGATGAAATTCGCAATGGTGACATATCGCTTGGCGAGGTTTTCGGCCGCAATGGCAAACAGGCTCTCGCGCTGTTGAGGCTTGACCGCGTGGCGGAGCATGGCTTGCCCGCTGGCATCGCGATACAGAAATCAGAATGGATGAAGCTATGAGCGCTGTTCTGCATGGAGATGGCAAATGCCGCTGCGGTTGGTGTGGCACTGATCCTCTCTATATGCGCTATCACGATGAGGAATGGGGGGTGCCAGAATATGATGGCCGCGCTCTCTTTGAGAAATTGGTACTTGATGGTGCTCAGGCCGGCTTGTCGTGGATTACGATTTTACGCAAGCGAGACAATTACCGCAAAGCGTTCGATGGTTTCAAACCCGAGATCATTGCCAAATACGAACCCGCCAAGATCGAAGCGTTGATGCAAGATGCGGGCATTGTGCGTAATCGCTCCAAGATTGAAGGGGCGGTGCTTTCGGCCCAGGCTTATTTAGAGATGAAGGATTTTTCGGCCTATTGGTGGGATGCGGTGGGAGGCAAGCCGATTTGCGAAAACTATGGCGCATTGAAACAAATTCCGCCTAAATCGGCGCTCACCGAAAAGATTTCTAAAGACCTTAAGCAACGCGGCTTTAAATTTGTTGGCCCCACAATTATCTATGCGTTCATGCAAGCGTGTGGGCTATATAATGATCATCTCGAAACCTGCCACCGGCATGAGGTGGTAAAAAAGTTCGCTCGCAAATGAAGCGCGCTTGGCAACGCATGCTTTCTGGGCGCAGGCTTGATCTGCTCGATCCATCGCCCTTGGATATTGAAATTGAAGATATTGCCCATGGACTGGCGCGGGTGGCACGGTGGAATGGCCAAACCAAGGGTTCAAACGCATTTTCAGTGGCGCAACATTGCGTTTTGGTGGAGGCGATTTTCAACCACAAGCACAAAACAATCAGCCAAAAAGACCAACTTGCTTGTCTGCTGCACGATGCGGCTGAATATGTGATTGGTGACATGATCTCCCCGTTCAAGGCGGCATTGGGTGGCGATTACAAGGCGATTGAAAAGCGCCTCATGGCGGCGGTTCATCTGCGGTTTGGTTTGCCGGTGGTGCTGGATGTAGCCACTGCGGATGAAATCAAACAAGCTGATCAGATTGCTGCCTATTTAGAGGCCACACAACTGGCGGGTTTTGGTCTTGATGAAGCGGCATTATTGTTCGGGCGGCCACGCGGCCTTTCAGGGCAAGGCTTCAGACAGTTCTTGTCACTTCAGCCTTTAGCGCCAACGCAGGCCGCGGCACTTTATGTGGCTAGATTTGAGGCTGTGTCATGATTATCGTTTGTGGGCTTCACGCCGCGCCTGACTTGGTGGTGAAACATAAAGTGGGTTCAGCAATCGGCATACTTGCACCAGAGACTGCACATCCAGTTTTCCCGTCGCTTGCAGAAGACAAGCGTTTGCGGTTGTCGTTCAACGACATCAACGCCCCAACCGAAGGCATGATAGCGCCAAGTGATTCAGATGTTGAGCGGCTGATTTCTTTTGTGAAGGCTTGGGACCAAAAATCGCCAATGCTGGTTCATTGCTGGGCGGGCATCAGCCGTTCCACGGCAACAGCATTTGCCGCCATGTGCATTTTGCGTCCAGATGAGGATGAGATGAGTTTGGCTGCACAATTGCGCGCAGCTTCAGCCTCGGCCACGCCAAACCGTTTGATCACTGCAAAGATGGATGAGGCATTGGGCAGGGAAGGGCGCATGTTGCGCGCTGTTGAAAGTATTGGCCGCGGGGCGGAAGCCTTTTCAGGCTCGGCTTTCGCACTAAAGATTTAGCCTTCGTTGTAGCGGCTATAGAAGATGTGATGGCCAATGCGGATTAGGCGTTTCATGGTTTTGGCCCAGCCTGGGGTTACGTAATCAGCGTGATAGTTTATCGCCTGTAACATGCGAATTGCGGGATCATCGGCCATTGCGCGGGTCGCTATACGCTTGGCGCGCAACCAAGCTTCGGGTGAGCGAACCCGGTTGGCCATGCCATCACAGGCAAAGGAGAATTGGCAAGAATTGCGGTGCTCTGAGCCTTGATAAACCACGCCGCAGATGGTTTTTGGATAGTCAGGATTTTTCACACGGTTGAGAACTACTTTAGCGACGGCCAGTTGGCCAAGTTCAGATTCTGAACGCGCTTCAAAATATACGGCTTTGGCGAGGCAGGTTAATTCGGCTGTTTCTAACCGGTTCAGTGCCACGGCCTGCAATACTGGCGATGTGGTGGCAAGTGCTGCGTTCGCAAGCGGTTGGCGCGCCGGTGGCACGAGAACCAACGGGCTGCCTGGAGGAAGGGCTGATTGCGACACCATACGCTTAGTGCCAGTTGCGTTTACTTCTTCGCCGTCAGCATCGGTTTGGTATGAAGCAGGAATGATTTTATAAGCGCGTTGGGCGGCTGCAATTTTCGCCATATTGGCAGGCTTGTCTTTTGGAACAGGCAGGAGAGCTGTTGGTGTCGCAATGGCTACAGGCACGCTCACCAAATCGCTTTTGCTGTCGGTATCGACAGTTTGATGACGAAGAGCAGCGAAATTAAGATTAGCCAGCGCCAGATCAGGTGAAAGGAGAGAAACTTTGCCCTCAAGGTCCGTCATTGGGGCGATCATAGCATCATCAGCCACCGCCTCTGGACTAGCTTGCGCATTTAACCCAATCAAAGAACCAGAAAAACACATAGCGATCAAAAGCATCAGGCTCGCAAAGGCCAGGGGAAGGTGATTGAGCAGCCAAAAACGAGAAGCCTCGTCTGGCGCATCAAAATCGTCATACACGCTGCTGCGCGTTTTGCGTTCGACGCTAAACAATACCCTCATACCCCACTGTATAGACGCAACTACCATTTTGGCAGCTTACGCATATTCGCATTTAGCATAGGTTAACCATGCGAGCCAACCGAAAGAAACAACTATTAAAGGATCATTATAGTTTGTGGTTAACCGGTTGAACTATATTATTTTTTATGCATTTTAAGCGTAGCTTGGGCGGCTGCCAGCCGTGCAATTGGCACACGAAAAGGCGAGCAGGATACATAATCTAGGCCCACTTCCTCAAAAAAGGCGATCGAATCCGGGTCACCGCCGTGCTCACCGCAAACACCAATCATAAGATCTGGGCGGCCTTTACGACCGCGTTCAACAGCTAAACCAATCAATTCCCCCACACCTTCAACGTCTAATGAAACGAAGGGATCGCCTGCAAATATTCCACGCTTGGTATATTCGCCGATGAAACGTGCGCTGTCATCGCGGCTGATGCCGTAAGTGGTTTGGGTGAGATCATTGGTGCCGAAAGAAAAGAACTCTGCTGCCAGCGCAATATCAGTCGCCCGCAATGCGGCCCTCGGCAATTCAATCATTGTGCCGATGGTGTAGTTGAGTTTTTGATGGGTTTCGACTGCCACCTCGCGAGCCACGGCTTCAATGCGGGTGCGCACTGCTTCAAGCTCTCCGCGAGAGGCAACAAGCGGCACCATGATTTCAACAATTGGCGACATGCCGATTTCTTGTGCCACCGATGCTGCAGCCTCAAAAATGGCGCGGGCCTGCATGTCGGTGATTTCAGGATAAGACAGCAGCAGCCGCACACCACGGTGGCCGAGCATTGGGTTCTGCTCACGCAGTTCCATGGCGCGTTTTTTGAACGCATCGGCATCCACATCAAGGCTATGGGCTAAAGCTTCAATATCTTCTCTCTGGCTGGGCAGAAATTCATGCAACGGCGGATCAAGCAGGCGGATGGTGACAGGCATGCCCGGCATGATGGTGAAAAGCTCAGCGAAATCTGCGCGCAGCATGGGCAGGATTTGCGCCAGCGCGGCGCGGCGCTCTTTCTCGCTATCGGCCATAATCATTTCGCGGATGGCTGAAATGCGTGTGCCCTCAAAGAACATATGTTCAGCACGCGCTAAGCCAATGCCTTCTGCGCCGAAGCTGGCGGCAAGCTTAGCATCATGGGCGGTTTCGGCATTGGTGCGCACTTTCATGCGGCGCACTTTGTCGGCCCAGCCCAACACTGTTGCAAAATCACCCGACAGTGAAGGCGCAACTAAAGGCACACTGCCTTTCAAGACTTGGCCGGAGGAGCCGTCGATGGTGATGATGTCTCCAGCATTTAAGATAAGGCCTTGTGCCGTTAATGTGCCGGCGCTGGCGTCAATGCGCAAAGCCGAAGCGCCAGTCACACATGGCTTGCCCATGCCGCGTGCAATCACGGCGGCGTGGCTGGTCATGCCGCCGCGCGTGGTGAGCACGCCTGCTGCCAAATGCAGGCCCTTGATATCTTCTGGGGCTGTTTCGGTTCTCACCAAAATAACGCTTTGGCCTTGGGCGGCCAAAGTGCGCGCTTCATTGGCGTCAAATGAAATGATGCCGGTTGCAGCACCAGGTGATGCCGCCAAACCAAGGCCTATCACTTCGCGTTTGGCACTTGGCGCAATGGTGGAATGCAGCAGTTGGTCCAGCGCAAAGGGGTCTATGCGCAGCAATGCCTCAGCAGGTGTAAGCTTTTCTTCGGCCACCAGCCCCGTGAGAATTTTCAGGTTGGCGGCGGTTGAGCGTTTGGCTGGTCGCTGATCGAGCAGCCAGATGGTGTTTTGCGCCAGCGTGAAATCAACATCCACTGCATCATGCACAGCCTGTTCTAGTGTATTCAGCGCAGTGGCTACGGATTGCAGAGCCGCGGGCGCTAGGCTCTCCAGCGGTTGGCTTTGACGCAAAGGCATATCCAAGTCACTGCCTTGGGCATTGGACAAATACAGCCCGTGCAGTTCCTTCTCGCCCGATTGTGGATTGCGCGATGCAGCGCGGCCCACGCCAGACTTATCGGACTGATTGCCAAACACCATGGCTTGCACCACGATGGCAATGCCTGCCTCATCTTTCAAACCGTGAAGCTTACGCTGCATCCTTGCACGTGGGCCATTCCAACCACGCGCCAGTGCCATGATCGCATTCCACAATTGTTCATCGACGGTTTGCGGGAAAGTTCGCCCACCATTGGCCTCAATCTGGGCTTTAAAACGTGTGGCTAATTCGGGCCCATCCGTGCCGCGGATTTGGGCGGGTGAGTGATAGCCGCGTTCCTCAGCAAAGAGGTTGAGCAAATCATCAAATGCGGCGGGATCATCACCCAACACCACATGGGCATAGTTTTGAATGAAGCGTCGATAACATTCATGGGCAAAGGCCGGATCAGAGGCCGAGGCCGCAAGGCCTTGCACCGTTGCGTCATTGAGGCCGAGATTGAGCACCGCTTCCAAAGTGCCGGGCAGGCTTAAAGGCGGGGAAGGGCGCACCGCCAAAATCAGCTGGCGCTTTTTGTCACCCAGCACCAAGCCGGTTTCAGATTCAATTGCCGCAATGCCTTGGGTGATGAGAGCTTTGATTTGGTCTTGGGATGTTGCATCACCTGTCGCCAGCGCGCGGCAAGCTTCAGTATTCAATACAAACCCGGACGGCACGGGCAGCTTGAGTGCAGCCATGGTGCATAGGGCCGCACCGCGCTGGCCAAGTGTTGCCGCAGCCAAGCTTTGGCCGGTGGCGCCTGAAACACCAAAAGTGGCGATGAAGCTGCTGCGCTTATTGCTCATCATTGCAGTGCAGCAGTAAGTCTAGGCGTGGTCAAGTAATGCTTGGGTTGAGGGTGAATGACTTGACGTTTTTGTTTAGCTGCGCTTTGCCAACATAAAGGAGTCTCCATTCATGGAACAAAAGTGGCAAAAACGTTTCCCCGTTTCGTGGGATCAATTTCACCGTGATAGCCGCGCTTTGGCTTGGCGGCTTTCCAGCATCAGACCGTTTCGCGCCTTGGTGGCGGTGACCAGGGGTGGCATGGTGCCAGCCGCCATCGTGGCAAGGGAGCTTGGCATAAGGGTGATCGAAACGGTGGGCATTGCCTCATATGACTATGACCAACAGGGCGAGATTGCAGTGCTGAAAAGAATTGCCGCTGAACTTGCCGGCACATCGCAAGGCGAAGATGTTTTGGTGGTGGATGACTTAGTCGATACAGGCAAGACCGGATTGATTGTCAAACAGATGTTGCCCAAATGCCATCTCGCAGCAGTCTATGCCAAGCCGCAGGGCAAGGCTGTGGTGGATACTTATGTCACCGAAGTGAGCCAAGACACTTGGATTTTTCTGCCATGGGATATGGAATTGCAATTTGCTGAACCGATTTCTAAGACAGTTGCTTGAAGCGTTTGCAAAATCCGCAATCGGGTGTAAGCATTTCACTGTTTGAGGTTCTCAAAAAGCCAACGGCCAATGAGAATAATAGGGAACACGGTGAAGGATGACCCAATCAGGGCCGAAACCGTGGCTGCCCCCGCAACTGTGAGCGAGGAGGAGTGGCGCAATAACCACTGGCTGAAAAGCTGGGAAGGTGTGCCAATCTGATGATGCGCGAAGCCAGGAGACCTGCCTCAAACGGGCACCGCTTGCCTCTGATTTAAGAGGTGAGTTTATTTAACTCTGCATCACCTCGGAGGGATTAAGATGCTTGTGAACTCTATTAAAAAACTCTTGGATGAGACTGGGCCAGATTTGCGTGGCCGCGTTATTGCGGTTTACGCGTTACTCGCCGTGCTTAATTTTGGCGCATGGATTTGGACGATTATCGCGTTTCACAATCAACCCGCTTTGCTGGGTATTGCCTTAGTCGTTTATGGCTTTGGCTTGCGCCATGCGGTTGATGCCGATCACATCGCGGCCATCGATAACGTGACGCGCAAATTGATGCAGGCCGGACAACAGCCAGTGACTGTTGGCTTCTTTTTTGCCATTGGCCATTCCACTGTCGTGATTATCGCTGCTGCGGCTGTGGCCATTGCGGCAAACTCACTTGCAAGCTTTCCAGCTTTTCAAAGTGTGGGCGGGGTTATTGGAATGCTGGTTTCTGCCTGCTTCTTGTTTGTGATCGCGATCATGAACATTATGATTTTCCGGTCGATTTATAAAACCTATCGCCGGGTTCGCGGTGGCGGCACTTATGTGGAAGAAGACTTGGATGTTTTACTCAACAACCGCGGATTTCTGGCGCGGATTTTTCGCCCCATGTTTGGCCTAGTATCAAAGAGCTGGCATATGCTTCCATTGGGCTTTCTATTCGGCTTGGGCTTTGACACTGCGACCGAAGTGGCAACATTTGGTGTGGCCGGTGTGCAGGCCGCCAAGGGCGTGTCACTTATCGCTGTGATGATTTTCCCTGTGCTGTTCGCGGCGGGCATGTCATTGATTGATACCACGGACGGCGTGATGATGTTGGGTGCTTATAACTGGGCCTTCATTAAACCAATGCGCAAACTCTATTACAACATGACCATCACTTTGGTTTCAGTTGTCATCGCAATTCTGATCGGCGGCATTGAAGCCCTGGGTTTGATCGGCGATCAGCTAGGGCTTGAGGGTGGCTTCTGGGGCGGCATTGGTGCGTTGAATGACAATTTCAACACGCTGGGCTTTGCCATCATCGGCGTGTTCGTGATGGCTTGGGTGGTTTCATTTATCGTCTACAAGGCCAAGCGCCTGGACGAGGTGGATGTGAACTCGGGCAAAGTTGCTTGAACTGAATATGAGTTGGGGACGGAGTAATCCGCCCCCAAATCGTCACCTAAAACCGCAGCTGCTTGACCTGCACCACGTTTGGAACCTTCTTCACTTCGTCCATCACCGTTTGTGGCACTTCACCATCGGTTTCGATTATGCTGATGGCATCGCTGCCTGGTGCCATGCGGCCCAAATGAAATGTGCCCATGTTAATGCCCGCATTGGCGAGAATTGTACCCACACGGCCAACAAAGCCGGGCTTATCTTTATTCGTCACATAAAGCATATGCGGGCCGAAGTTGCATTCCAGTTCAATGCCCTTGATCTGGATGATGCGCGGCTTGCCATCACCAAACACTGTGCCTGCAACTGCACGCTCATACTTTTCGGTTTTGACCGTGATGCGAATATAGCTTTCATAGATGCCGCGCTTGGTTTGCTTCACTTCATCCACCTTGATGCCGCGTTCTTTGGCAACAACGGGTGCCGACACCATATTGATAGCGCCGAGCTGGGATTGCAAAATGCCAGCCAGAGCAGCCGAGGTGAGGGCTTTGGTGTTGAGATTGCCCACATCGCCAGCATATTCAATCACGATGCCAGTCAAAGTATCTTCGGTGAGTTGGCCTGCGAATGAACCCAGCTTTTCAGCCAATGCCACGAAGGGCCTCAAACGCGGAGCTTCTTCTGCTGAGATCGACGGCATGTTGAGCGCATTGGTGACAGCACCCTTGATAAGATAGTCTGCCATTTGCTCGGCCACTTGCAGGGCAACGTTTTCTTGGGCTTCATCGGTGGCTGCACCCAAATGCGGCGTGCAGACAACATTTTCAAGATTAAACAGCTTGTGATTGGTGGCAGGTTCCACTTCAAACACATCAAGTGCTGCACCGGCCACTTGCTTAGAGATGAGCCCGTTATACAGCGCTTCTTCGTTGACCAATCCGCCACGCGCGCAGTTGATGATCCGCACGCCTTTTTTCATTTTAGAAATAGCGGCTTCATCAATGATGTTGCGGGTCTTATCGGTCAGCGGTGTGTGCAGCGTGATGAAATCAGAACGGGCGATGAGTTCCGCCAGTTCAACTTTTTCAACGCCGATTTGCAAAGCACGCTCAGGCGAAAGGAAAGGATCATAGGCGATCACTTTCATCTTCAATCCAAGGGCGCGGTCAGCCACGATTGAACCAATGTTGCCGCAGCCAATAACACCAAGCGTTTTTGCATAAAGCTCAACGCCCATGAAGCGGTTCTTCTCCCACTTGCCAGCATGTGTGGAAGCATTGGCTTCTGGAATTTGGCGCGCCAATGCCATCATCAGGGAAATGGCATGTTCTGCGGTTGTGATGGCGTTGCCGAATGGCGTGTTCATCACCACGATGCCTTTGGCGGTGGCGGCCGGAATATCGACGTTATCAACGCCAATGCCAGCGCGGCCAATCACCTTGAGTTTGGCAGCGGCTTCGAGAATTTTAGGTGTGACTTTGGTGGCAGAGCGAATGGCCAAGCCATCATAGTTTGGAATAGCTGCAAGCAGGGCTTCTTTGTCTTTGCCCAGATCAGGCTTGTAATCAACTTCAACACCACGATCTTTAAAAATTTGAACGGCGGCGGCAGATAGTTTGTCTGAAATTAAAACGCGAGGGGCCATGAGAGGTCTCCGATATGAAATGAAAATGAAAACGAATTAAGCAGCTTGTGCGGACGCATAGGCCCAGTCGAGCCAATGAGTCAGCGCTTCAACGTCTTTGGTTTCGACCGTTGCGCCACACCAAATGCGAAGGCCGGGAGGGGCATCGCGGTAAGCGCCCAGATCATAGGCAACCTTTTCGGCTTCAAGCAGCTTGACCATTTTCTTGGGCAAGTCTTCAGCGCCATCAAGGGTGAGGCACACTGAAGTGTTGGAACGCGTGTTGGGAACCTTAGCCAAATGATGCGCGAATTTTGAACCCGCAACCCACTTGTCAATCGCTGCGGCATTGGCATCAGCGCGGGCGCGCAGGCCAGCGAGGCCGCCGATAGATTTCGCCCATTCCAGCGCCATCACATAATCTTCCACGCAAAGCATTGAAGGCGTGTTGATGGTTTCGCCTTGGAAAATTCCGTCGATTAATTTGCCACCAGATGTAAGGCGGAAAATCTTTGGCATCGGCCAAGCAGGCACGTGTGATTCCAAACGCGCCACAGCGCGAGGAGAAAGAATTAATACGCCATGGCCGCCTTCGCCGCCGAGAACTTTTTGCCACGAGAAAGTGACAACATCGAGCTTCGAGAAATCCATCTCCTGCGCGAATGCAGCGGAGGTGGCATCGCAAATGGTCAAGCCTTCGCGGTTAGCGGGGATGAAATCTGCATTGGGAACGCGCACGCCTGAGGTGGTGCCATTCCAAGTAAACACGACGTCATGCGCGAAGTTGATTTGTGACAGGTCAGGCAAGTCGCCATAACCAGCGGTGATTTTGCGGGCATCTTTCAGCTTCAGCTGTTTCAATACATCCGAAACCCAACCATCGCCGAAGCTTTCCCAAGACACCATATCAACGGGCCTAGGGCCAAGCAGCGACCAGAGTGCCATTTCAACTGCACCTGTATCAGACGCGGGCACAATACCGATTTTGTAATCAGCCGGAACGCCCAAAACTTCGCGGGTAAGGTCTATCGCCTTTTTGAGGCGGGCCTTGCCAGGTGAAGAGCGGTGGGAGCGGCCCACAACAGCGTCTTTGAGTTTTTCGGGGGTCCAGCCGGGGAATTTCGCACAAGGGCCGGAAGAAAAGTTAGCGCAATTCGGCTTCGCAGCCGGTTTTATATCTGTCATTTTGATCTCCATCCTTACAGATGGGTAGAGCCACGTTGGGGTGGCCTAGCCCGAGACGGCGTATGACAGACTTGGCTTGTGAGCGCAATTCAAATTTGATTATGCGACCAAATGCGCTTTCGGGAAGCTTAATAATCACCAATTGATAATTCCGTATCTCACGCTCGCGTGAAGTCCATGGTCCAGTTGGTTTCCCAAGTTTTGCCATTATCAATTGATATTGCCTGCTCCCAACGCGGTGAAGCCCTGTTTGAAGTCAGCCAGAGAAAGCGCAAGCGTGCAGGAATGCCATCTTGCGTGATATCGGCATAAAAGCTTCCTGTGCCATTTTCAAATGTGCCGATCACTGGAACGTCGAGTGCATGAGGTGCTCGCCCATCCAGCCACCAAATTGCCCAGCGCTTTTTTACTGGATCAAAGCTGCGCAGTGCGACTGCGCGGTAAGCTCCGCTCGAAATATTCAGCAGGTTATCTTCAACATTGCCATTGCCGCCGAGTATAAGGCGCATTTCTGAGGTGCCACTAAATTCCTCCCAATCGGTGCTGGCAACCAACCGCTCCTTTAGGCGGCGATGCTTCACATGCCACTCGCCAATTTGAAAATCGAAATCATGCGAGATCATGGGTTAGCCTTCCTCGTTCAGATGAAGCGCCTCCAGCTAGCCAAGGTTCGCTTTTAAAAACCCAAGCAACCTTGCCCAAGCCAGTTCGGCATCTGAACGTAATTGATGTTGTATATTTACGACTTATATATCACTCAAAGAGCGACAGCTTGCAAACGCTCTGCCCAAAGGGTGCGGCGCTTCTTCAGTTCATCTGATCGTAAAAGATCAGAAAAATCATCCTTCAAGCGATCGAGTTCTTCGAATTTGAATTCTTTCTCGCCATGCGTGTTCCAAGCTTGTTGTAAGTTGGCAAAAGGGCTGGATTTCATCTTGAGTGTAAACCAATGACTATTCTTTTGGGCTTCGAGATTGCGGCTCGTCCCGACCCAAACTTCACCAGTGGCTGTGCAAATCACCGCATAGACACCGCTGATCGATTTGCGTTCCTTATATCGGGAGATTGCTAACTTACGGTCTTGCTTATCCATCATGACACCTATTATTATACGGGTATAATAACAGATAATTTCATACGGGTAAATATATAATGACGCTTGATGCCGAATTTCTACGAAGCAATTCCACCCCAGGATTTGCATGTTTCTGTGGCCCAAACCGGATAGAGGAAGGCTCACTCTCTGAGGTGGCTTTGGCCGCATGGCGTTTGACCCAGGCAGACCCCCGAAAGCCGACGTTGACTTTCAATCGTGATAGCGGAGCGGTTGTTGACCTCAACCTCAATGGAACCGAGCATGACGTTGCCACGCGCTACATTGAAGTTGGCGAGGCTGCACCAAAACGCGGGCGGCCAAAGCTTGGAGTTGTTCCCCGCGAAATCACGTTATTGCCACGGCATTGGGAGTGGTTGGCGCGGCAGCCGGGTGGGGCATCAGCGACGTTGCGCCGGCTGGTCGATTCTGCGCGCAAAGACCGCGCTGTTCAAGATGTGGCACGAGAACGCGTAACAGCGGCCTATAATTTCATGGCGGCAATGGCTGGTGACTTGCCGTTGTTTGAAGAGGCTTCGCGGGAGTTATTTTCGCATAACTTCGCTAAGTTCGAAACACTTATAGCGAATTGGTCACCTGACATTCAAAATGAACTTAGGCTTTTTCTACGAGACTTGTGGCCGCAGCCCTCATCCTGATTTGCCTCTAGCCAAGGTTCGCTTTTAAAAAGCCGAGCAATCTTCCCCAGGCCAGTTCTGCAGCAGCGCGGTCATAAACATCGCGTTGCTCATTCATAAAGGCGTGGCTGGCGTCATAGCGGAAGATTTCATTTTTCACGCCCGCCTTGCTGAGTGCGGCTTCAAAGGTGTTTGCGCGTTCAGGTGTTACAAAATCATCGGTGTTGGAAAAATGCCCTTGAACCGGAATTTTGATTTTTGAAATATCGAGATATTGTTCTGGCGGCAGGCCATAGAACGGCGCAACTGCGGATATTTCTGGTGCAGTTGATGATAACATCGCCACAGCGCCGCCCATGCAGAATCCGACAACGGCCACTTTCGGTGATGAGCGTTTTAAAAATTGTGCAGCACCACGCACAGAGTTTTGCGCGGCATCAGCAAAATCGAGTTTCTTTAGTTCAGCTTCGGCGGCGTGGTGATCGTGATAGGGCACCAAAGTGCCACCATAAAGATCAGGGGCCAGTGCATCATAACCAGCAAGAGCGAGACGATCACATAGCGCTGTGATGTTGCCCGCAAGACCCCACCATTCTTGGATCACTACCACTCCGGGCGCATTGGCCTTTGCGGCTTTGGTGAGATAGCCGTGCGCTTTCTTACCGTCAGTGCGGATGAACGGAATATGTGTGCCCATAGGAGTGCTCCTCTAAGGTAAACAAACTAAAACGCGCCGCCTGCATTAGCAAGCGACGCGTTTGAAAAACTATCAGTTGGCCGAGTTTAGAACTTTACGCGCAGGCCAACTGCAACCTGATGCTCTGGTGTTTGTTGATTGACCCCCAGAATATCATGGAAGCGGTAGCCCACATCGAGAGCGAGATTGTGTGTCATCTCATAGGAAACACCAGCTGCGAGGCCAACGGCCACGCCTTGATCGTTCACTGCGCCGCCATTGCCCCATTCCCAGCCATAACCAGCGCCCACGCCAACATAAGGTGTGAAGGCAGAGGAGTTTTTCCAATCATAATAGAAATTGGCAAGCAGCAAGTTGGTGGAAACATTGCCCGTTGGTGCAACACCATAATTGCCGGTCCAATCATAGGTCACGTCAGCGCGATAATTTTGGTCGAACTGATAACCAACGCCAGCACCACCAACATAAGCCCAAGGTGAAGAGCTGCTGCCCCAATTCAGATAGGAGGCACCAATGTCGCCGCGCAAATAGATGCCGCTGTTGTTATCAAAGGCAGGCGGTGGATTGAAGGCAGGCGCATCGGATGCTTTGGCTTGCATTGGTAGTAATGCTGCACCGGCTAAAAGAACGCTTAAAAAATATTTCATGTTAAACCTCACTAAAACTGTAATGTTAATCACATTGCCTTGGGTTTTTGGTTAGCCCTTGGCGAAAACAAGTCCGAAAAAAGGCAACGCAGTTTGTGACAGAATTGCATCACCCAAATTTTTAACCAATATTTCAATTATGCTGCAGACTTAACGATCACCGCGCATAATTGTTCCACAATCTTTTTCACCATCGCCTCATCTTCGCCCTCGGCCATCACGCGGATCAAAGGCTCTGTGCCTGATGGGCGGATAAGTAAGCGGCCGGATTTTCCGAGTGTGGCTTCGGCATCTCTGATCGCTGATTTTACTTCGGCATTTTCTAATGGCTTGCCTGATGTGAAACGCACATTCTTCAAAAGTTGTGGCAGTGGCGTGAAAAGTTTGCACACTTCGCTCACTGGCTTTTGTTGGCGCACCACTTCGCCCAGCACTTGAAGTGCTGCAATGAGACCATCGCCTGTGGTGGAAAAATCAGACAGCACAATATGACCGGATTGTTCACCACCCACATTAAAACCATGTGCACGCATGTGCTCGACGACATATCGATCGCCCACTTTGGTGCGCGCCAGTGTGAGGCCCCTAGAGGTGAGATAACGCTCAAGACCCAAATTGCTCATCACTGTTGCAACAAGTCCGCCACCTTTTAATTGGCCACGTGCGGCCCAAGACGTGGCGATCAACGCCATTATCTGATCGCCGTCAATTACATTGCCGTTTTCATCGGCGATGATCACACGGTCCGCATCACCGTCCAACGCGATGCCAATATGGGCACGGGTTTCGCGCACTTTGACGCAGAGCGCTTCTGGATGGGTTGAGCCACACTTATCATTGATGTTTATGCCATTTGGCGTGTCACCCAAAGTGATGATCTCGGCGCCCAATTCCCACAACGCAGGTGGAGCAGTATTGTAAGCAGCGCCATTGGCGGTGTCGATCACGATGCGCAAACCATCAAGCGGTGTATCAGCCACATACGTGCGTTTCACGAATTCGATATAACGTGCACCAGCTTGTTCGATGCGCTTGGCGCGGCCAACTTGATCTGATGCAGCAAGTTTCAACTTGGATGGATTGTCTAACAAGTCTTCGATTGCGGATTCTTTTTCGTCGGATAATTTATAACCATCGGGGCCGAAAATTTTAATGCCATTGTCAGCGAATGGATTATGCGACGCAGAAATCATCACTCCCAAATCAGCGCGCATCGAAGTGGTCAGCATCGCCACTGCCGGAGTTGGCACTGGGCCAAACAAAAATACATCCATGCCGGAAGAAAGAAAACCAGCGGTGAGAGCTTGCTCAATCATATAGCCAGAAAGGCGCGTGTCTTTGCCGATCACTACGCGGTGACGATGCCCACCACGGCGGTGAAGCTGACCAGCGGCAAGGCCAATACGCATCACCACTTCAGGCGTCATTGAGCCTTCATTGGCGCGACCGCGCACACCATCAGTGCCGAAATATTTACGAGACATTAGCGTCCTTTATCCATCCGGCATTAAAGCTACGGATGAAAGTTAAATTGTGGCTGAAACGGGGTTAAGTGCTAAGGTTAAAACCTGCAACGCGGTTACTGTTTCCTTAACATCATGCACGCGCAAAATCTGTCCGCCTTGCAGTGCCGCAACCAGTGCTCCACCGATGGAACCGCCCAAACGCTTGCCAGCGACTTTCTCGCCAGTGATAGCCCCGATGAAGCCCTTGCGTGATAGGCCAACCAGCAGACCCACACCCAACCCGTGAAATAGGCTGAGCTGTTGCAGAAGTTGTAAATTCTGCTCGAAGGTTTTGCCAAAGCCGATGCCGGGATCAATCATGATATGAGACCGCGCAATGCCAGCGGACTGTGCCTTAGCCACAAGGGCTTCGAGTTGATCATAAACATCTAGCGCCACATCATCATATTGCGGCTTCAGTTGCATGGTGCGCGGATCACCTTGGGCATGCATGAGAATGACAGGCGCTTTGGCCTTGGCCACAAGGGCGGCACTGGCGGGATCGTATTGCAAGGCGGATACATCATTGATGAAGGTTGCACCTGCACCCAGCGCTTCGCTCATCAAACTGGATTTGCGCGTATCAACCGAAACGAGATGGTTTTGCGCCAACGCCTTTATCACTGGCATGATGCGGGCCTGTTCCTCAGTGATGGAAACGCCCACGGCACCCGGCCTGGTTGATTCCCCCCCGATGTCTAGAAGACTTGCGCCGGCCTCAATCATTTGTCGCGCACTGGCGATGGCCACATCGGCTTGGGCGTGAACTCCGCCATCAGAAAAACTGTCCGGCGTTACATTCACCACGCCCATCACATGTGTATTGTTCAAATCCAATGGGCCAAACTTAGCGCGTGGGTTGGTGATGGCGGAAAATGTCGGATGGCTGCGCGCTTCATCCAATGGGAGGATGCGCCGTGTTATGGTCTTTCCTTCGCGCTCAATCCATTCCGCTTGGGTGAAAGCGATATCGTGCCTGCCAGCCAAGCTTGCGGCTGTGCCAGCGCTGATCTGAGCAAGCGCGTCAGGGCCGTGAAGCAGGGCAAGCGGGCGGAGATAGATCTTCATGGAGGTGAGTTGTAGCTGCCTAAGCGCTCTGCGTCACATGCTTTTGCAGAAAGGTTGATAAAAGCACCGGCAGCGTTGACCGCAAACGAAAATCTCCGCCACTGACTTTCAGCGGCGGAGATGAATTATAAGGCGGCTTAACTTTGCGTCTGTGGCTCAAGCGAAGTTACGCTGCGGCTTTTGCCAGAGGTGCGCGGCACAACTGGAGCCGGTGGTTCAGTGGTTGGCTTATCGTCGTCAATGCGCACGATCTTTTTGCCAGCCATTATCTGCTTCACTTCTTCACCGTTCAGCGTTTCAAACTCGATGAGGTTTTTGGCCACATCGTGAAGCGCCTTACGATACTTAGACAAAATCTTCTTGGCCTTGGCTTCGCCATCCGCAATCAGTTTGCGGGTTTCGATATCAATGAGCTTGGCGGTTTCTTCAGATAGGTTTTTGGACTGGGTGAAAGAGTGGCCCAAGAAAACTTCTTGTTCATTGGCACCGTAACGCACACGGCCAAGCCTTTCACTCATGCCCCATTCCATCACCATGGTGCGGGCCAGCGAAGTTGCCATTTGAATGTCGCCTACTGCACCGTTGGTGACATTTTTAGCGCCACCGAGAATAAGTTCAGATTCACGCCCGCCAAACAAAACGGCAAGGCGCGATTCACACCATTCACGGGTGCGGCTGTGGCGATCACCGTCTGGCAGGTTCATGGTAACGCCCAAAGCGCGGCCACGAGGAATGATCGTTACCTTGTGCAAAGGGTCATAAGGCAGAACAAGGCTCACAATAGCATGGCCCGCTTCGTGATAAGCAGTGTTGCGGCGTTCTTCGTCACTCATCACCATAGAGCGGCGTTCAGCGCCCATCATGACTTTGTCTTTGGCGTCTTCAAATTCTTTTTGGGTGACCACGCGCTTGTTACGCCGCGCGGCAAGCAAAGCGCCTTCATTCACCAAGTTGGCGAGATCTGCACCGGAGAAACCGGGTGTGCCGCGCGCCAAAATCCTGGCGTCCACATCTGGCGCCAGAGGCACGTTCTTCATATGCACAGTGAGGATTTGTTCGCGGCCCTTAACGTCAGGGTTGCTCACAGTGATCTGACGGTCAAACCGGCCGGGACGCAGCAAAGCCGGGTCAAGCACATCGGGGCGGTTCGTAGCCGCGATGATGATCACGCCTTCATTGGCTTCAAAGCCATCCATTTCCACCAGCAATTGGTTGAGCGTTTGCTCACGTTCGTCATTACCGCCGCCAAGGCCAGCGCCACGATGGCGGCCAACTGCGTCAATTTCGTCGATGAAGATAATGCAAGGCGCATTCTTCTTGGCTTGGTCAAACATATCACGCACGCGGCTTGCACCGACGCCCACGAACATTTCAACAAAGTCAGAGCCTGAGATTGTGAAGAAGGGAACACCAGCTTCGCCAGCAACAGCGCGGGCCAGCAAAGTTTTACCCGTACCAGGAGGGCCAACCAGCAAAGCGCCACGCGGAATTTTGCCGCCGAGCTTTTGGAACTTCTGTGGGTCTTTCAAAAACTCAACAACTTCTTGCAAGTCATCCTTGGCTTCATCCACACCGGCGACATCAGCGAAGGTGACTTTCCCTTGCTTTTCGGTCAGCAACTTGGCTTTAGATTTACCAAAGCCCATGGCTTTGCCGGTGCCAGATTGCATCTGACGCATGAAAAACAACCAGACAGCGCCCAACAAAATCAGGGGCAGCCAGTTGATTAATGCTGATGCCCAGAAGCCTGAACCTTGTGGAGCATGAATTTTGATATCGAGGCCCTTGGCGCGTAAATTGGAAAAATCATTACCATCCAGTGGCACATAACCTTCAAAAGCCGCACCACCCGTTTCTTTGCCGCTGACATAACTGCCATTCTCTTCAAATGATTTGATGCTTCCGTCATTCACCTTTGACCAGAACTCAGAATATGAAATCTGTTTGGGAGATGGCGTCAGGGCTTGGCCTTGGAACATGGCATAAAGGCCCACGAGTAAAACACCAATGACCAACCAAATTGAAACGTTGCGTAAGTTATTCACGAGAACCTCAATCCTGTATTTGAATCCATTGTCGCTAACATAGGTTGATCGTCGCCCCAATCCAAGGGCACTGATGCGTTATTTCGTGAGAAAGGTTAGTTTTGCTTTTTGGTGGTGGCTGAAATGAGGTGTGGCCAGAACTTCATCACCTGCCATAATAACGGGCAGGCCTTGATCCACAAAGGCGGGAAGGTTTTTGATTCGTTTCAATGCTTTAACCTTGGCTTTGAAGGTGATGGTTGAACCCTTTGGGCCGGTGGCGAGGAAGCGATTATCCCACATCAGGGGTTTCGTTGGTGCAAGCTGAAGGGCGCTGCCAGAGATGCGCGATGGTTCGCGGCCCACGCGCACTGAGTTTTTTCGCAAAGCAAAGATCACTCCACCTAAACTGCGCCGTGTTGCGAAGGGCTTTTCAAGCCAGTTTAGCAATGCTTGGCGTTTGACACGTTCTGGGACTTTGCCGCCGAGCATTTCGATGATGCGGATGAGCGCTTCGTCTTGAGCAGTGGATGTAAGTTTGGTGAAGGGTTCAGATTCAAATTCCACCATAGAACTTACGTCGCGGCGGAGATTTTGTGTCAGCCATTTTTGTGCTGTGCGCTTTGCGAATTTGATTTTGCGTTGGGCCTCATCAGCCGTGCCTGCCAAGGACAGCGCAACACCAACTCCGCGTAGCCTCGCACGTTCAAATCGTGGATCGATATTACTGGGGTCTTCCAACCAAACCTGATCGTTGAGGGTGAGATAGGCTCGCAACTGTTCGCGCCGCGCTGAAAGCAAGGGCCGCAAAATCACCAGGCCTGCGATTTCGGTTTCTGGCCAGATGGCGCTGAGGCTTTTGGCGCTGCTGGTGCGGGCCATGCGCATGGCCACTGTTTCGGCCTGATCGTCTTTGGTGTGGGCCGTGAGCAGTGCATTGATTTTATGTTTGGCGCACCAATCGGCCATCAGCTGATAACGCGCATGGCGTGCTTTGGCTTGAATGCCAGTTTTGATTTCGCCATGTCGCCATTTCAAGGTTGTGTGGGCAATTCCCAAGGGCTTGCTCCAGGCTTTGACTTGGCGGGCTTCAGCGGCAGAAGATTTCCGTAAGGCGTGATCGACAGTGACGGCTGATAACGTTTGTGATGGAGTAAGATGTTGTTTCATTAACAATAGCAACGCCATTGAATCACCGCCGCCGGAAACAGCAACAGCAATTGATGGTAGTTGGCGCAACCGTGCCAGAACCGCCTTTGGGATCAAACTAGCCGCAGCCTTCACGCCTAAAAGCCGCTTGGGCGCGCTTTTTCACGTCCACTGCATTGGGATATTCGGTATCAAGCGATCCGATGATGGTGCAGGCTTGGTCTTTCTGGCCAAGGCGCGACAGCGACAGACCCAATTTCAATAAGCTGTCTGGTGCGCGTCTTCCCTTGGCATCGCGGTGATAGCTGTCTTGATAGGCTTGGGCAGCAGCACCGAAATTTTGTTCAGCCCAATAGGCCTCCCCCAGCCAGTAGGCGGCGCTGCCGACCATGGCGTGATTGGGATATTTAACGATGAAGTCTTTGAAGCCGGCTTCTGCCTCAGGATAACGCAATTGCAGTAGCGCTTGGTAATTACGCTGGAACAGGTCATCGGGAGTATCAACCACCGGTGCTGAGGCAGGTTGGGCAACTGCCAATTGGTCACCAGGCTGTTGGGCATCATCAGCCACGGCAGTGCCATCAGGCCCCACCAGAACTTTACCTTGGAAACCGCCATCACCCGGCTTTGCAGCTTTGAGCATTCCTAAAGTGCCGGGCGGCGGCGCCAACACCATTTGCTGAGTTGAAGCGGGGTTGATGCCCCCATTTATCTGGAGTTGCTGGGCTTGTTGAACTTGTTGAATTTGGGGCGTGGCCGATTGAGGAGGCAATGCCGATCCTTCGCCAATCTCTTCAACGCCCTGACCAGAAGCATCATTGGCTTCTTGGGATGGAGCAGTAGGCTTGACGAAGCGTTTAAATGTTTGCGGGCCGGCCATGCCATCGGCATTTTGAGTATTTGGCACGTTGGGGGCAGGCGGCACGTCAGACGCGCTGACCTGCTTGCGCTGGATCTGTAGTTGTTTGACTTGATAATTGAGTAATTCAATCTGACCAGTTAATTGACGAATCTGATCCTGCAATTGGTCCACACGATTGGACAAATCATCGGCCCTTAACGGAGTTAGCGCCGCGCTAGTCAACATCGCAATGAGGAAAATTGAACGCTTAAACATCAAATAACCCGTGAACCGTAGATGCAGCTTGGCAAACAATATCGGACAAATTGCGGCAATTTTGGCGCACCACCGGATTTGTCCAATTGTTGCTCTAAAGCCACAGAATTAGTTTGTGCCGCCGGTGATAACGGTGACGGCGCGGCGATTTTGGCTCCAGCATTGCTCAGCATCACATAAGGCGACTGGGCGTTCTTTGCCGTAAGCGATTGAAGAAATGCGGCTGGCTTGCACGCCCTGTTGGATCAGGAAATTGCGCGTTGCAGTGGCGCGGCGCGCTGAAAGGGCGATGTTGTATTCGCGCGTACCACGTTCATCGGCGTGGCCTTCCACTTGCACTGTCACTTGGCCATATTGCTTCAGCCAGTTTGCTTGCTTGGTCAGCGTATCATTGGCCTCTGGCGACAAATCAGTTTGGTTATTCAAGAAGAATACGCGGTCGCCAATATTGGTCGCAAAATCGGCTTTTGAGCCGGGAGCAGCTTGGCCAACGCCGGGGGCATTGTTCATGCCAGCATCAAGATTTGGTTGATCTTTTCTGGAACAGGCGGCCAACGCCAAAAAGCAGCAGGTGAGGCCAATATATTTGAGGCCAGCAAGGCGAGATATCATTTTAAACTCCTCAAGTCAGACCCATTTCTGGGCCTCGTCTGGATTTCGCCCGTAAATTGGGCATTTGCGATTTGCATGACAGGACTTGGTTAACAAACCAAAAAACCTGCTGTTGGTTGTGAGTGGCTGCTTTTGGCGATTAGAGCGGCTTAATTGTGGCGGAAACGTCTCAAATTTTACGAAATACGGATTGTGGTTGAGGCCAGGTTAATGGGTTTTTTACTTCAACAGCGGGCTCCAGGCCGGGTCAGACGCAAAGTCTGCGGTTGGAACTTGTTGCTCATTGTAGCCGGAAATATCAACTGACCACAGCTGCGCGCCGCCGGTCTCGCCGCGCGTATCACGGAAGAACATAACGACGCGGCTGTTGGGCGACCAAGTGGGGCCTTCGTTGTGAAACCCTTCCGTCAGGATACGTTCTCCTGAGCCATCGACATTCATGATGCCAATGCCAAAGCCTCCGTCAGATTGTTTGGTGAAGGCAAGATATTTGCCATCGGGTGACCAAACTGGCGTTGAATAAGCGCCATTGCCAAAGGAAATGCGTTGCTGGTTTGAGCCATCAGCACCCATCACATAAATTTGCTGGGAGCCACCACGATCTGACTCAAAGGCAATCCTTGAACCATCAGGCGAATAGCACGGTGCTGTGTTGATAGAAGGCTCATTGGTGATCTGGCGGGTTTGTCTGGAACGCAAATCCAACTCATAAATATTGGCATTGCGCCCATCATCGCTTTCCAGGCTCATAATCACCTTCTGGCCATCGGGTGAAAAGCGTGGAGCGAAAGACATATTCTTAAAGTCGCCGACAATTTCTTTTTGGCCAGTGTCGATGTTGTAAATAAAGACGCGGCTGGAGTCGCTGCCGATGGCGGAATAGGTGATCTCCTGCGTCGTGGGAGAAAAGCGCGGCGTTAGCAAAATTTCTTTGCCATTGGAAAGGATGTGAGAGTTGAAGCCATCCTGATCCATCATCGCCAGCCTTTTGATGCGCGCATTCTTGGGCCCGGTTTCATCGACATAAACAATGCGCGTATCAAAATACGGCGCAAAGCCAGTGATCTTATTATAAATCAAGTCAGCTACTTTATGAGCCAGGCGGCGTGAAAGTTTTGAAGGTGCAGTGAAACTTGAGCCACCAAGAAAGGCTTGGGTGTTCACATCATAAAGCTTGAAAGCCACGGTGATCTTATCGCCAGAACCTGTAACGTTGCCCATCACCAAGGCTTGGGCTTTTGCTTGGCTCCAAGAGGCGAAATTGGGGGTCTGGTCAAAGCTGGTGATTTTTTCAATGAAGCTTTCGGGGGCCAAAGGGCTGAAATAACCTGAGCGCGCCAGATCATTGGCGATGACACCAGAAATGGCGGCCGCATCATTCTCTGATCCCGCATTGGCAATGAAGGGGGTTATGGCGATGGGCAGTGGATCAATCTTGCCGCTGGTCACCGTGCCGTTAACAGCCAGCGCATGATTTGCCGACACAGCAACAACTATGAAAATCAATAATGCGCGAAACAGTTTTATCATGAAGGCACTCGTTAGCCCGAAAGCTGGGTTGGGTTGAAATCTAATACATTATCTTTCCACAGATCATATTGATCGGCTGGCAAATCATACTTCTGGCACTCAACTATGGCGGAAATGGCAGCGCGTGCAGTAGCCTTGATCACTTGATCAGTGCTATCGGTTTGCGCTTCAGGCTGGCCCTGCACTGAGCCATCAGGGTTCAGCAAGAAATGAATTGGCACTGACACATTGGCATCGCGCGCAGCTGGCGGGATGTTGAAACACGCCTTCACCTTGGAAACCAGTGCTGAGGCGATCGTGGCAGTTGCTGCGGCCTCTGTGCCAGCGGCATCCTTATCATCATGTTTGGGGTTGCCGGTTTTGTCGGAGGCTTTTGCAGGGGCGGCACTTTCTCCGGCAATTTTGCTGAGCTTAAGTTGCGCCTCGGCCAAAGCGGCATCGAGTTTCTTTTTTACCTCAAGCTTTTTCTTTTCGTCAGCCTTCTTCTTTTCATCGGCTTTCTTTTTGTCGTCGGCCTTCTTCTGATCGTCGAGTTTTTTCTGTTCTTCAGCCTGCTTGGCGGCATCAGCCACGAGTTGATTGAGGGCCTGGCTGTCAGGTGGCACGACAGGGGTCACCTTTGGTGGCTCTATCTTTGGTTCTGGTGGTGTGGGGTCTTCCGGCACAGCCTGTGGCTCATGGGCGGCGAGCTTCACTTTATCAGCCACCTTTGGGGCAGGCGGCGTATCTGGTGTCGCTTTGGATTCCTTTGGCGCATTGTCCTTGGTGTCGGGCGTATCATCCTTGGTGGTGGCTTGCTGCTGCACTTTGTCGGAGATCGTTGAAATATCAACCGTGATCGGTGTTGGCTCAGCCACTTTGAAGGGCGGAGGTACAGGCAGCACCAAAAGCGCTGAGAGGATAAGGCCCAGATGAATGCAGAAGGATATGACAAAGGGGCGCTTCATCAGTTGCCGGGCGGTTTGTCCTCAGGAGAAGTGGCAAGGCCAATTTTTGTATAACCCGCCTGATTGAGAACGCCCATGACTTCCATCACCGCGCCATAAGGCACAGCTGTATCGGCGCGCAGCATCAATTGTTCTTGTGTGCCATTCTTGGCCAAGGCTTGGAGTTTTGCTGCAAGCTCGTTCAGAGGGATTTCAGTTTTCTGCAAGAACACTTTACGGTCCGCCTGCACCGAAAGGGTGAGTGGCTCGGTGGGTGTGCTGAGTTGCTTGGCTTGGGTTTTGGGCAGTTCAATGGGAACGCCAGTTGTCATCAAGGGTGCTGCCACCATGAACACAATCAACAGCACCAACATCACGTCCACCAAAGGGGTGACGTTAATATCGCTCATCGCAGCGTGGCGCGATTGGCGGCGCGAGGAACGCCTTGAATATCCGCCTGATCCAAATCCGCCAGCAGCCATGTTGCGTTAAGCCCTTTCGTCTAACTGCCGCGAAATGATGGCAGAGAATTCATCAGCGAAATTCTCTAGCCTTGTGCCAATCTTGGCAGCGTCAGAGGAATACATATTGTAGAAAATTGTCGCCGGTATGGCGGCCACAAGGCCAATTGCTGTAGCGAAGAGGGCCTCGGCGATGCCCGGTGCAACCACTGCTAAATTTGTGTTTTGCGAATTGGCGATGCCTTGGAAGGCGGTCATGATACCCCACACCGTGCCGAACAGGCCGATGAAGGGGCCAGCGGAACCCACTGTAGCAAGGAACAGCAAACGCGATTCCAAAGTGCCCATTTCTTTTTGGATGGCTACATCCATAACTTTTTCAATGCGCTTTTGCACACCAGCAAAACCCGCGCGCAACGCCGCACCTTGGCTGCGTTTCCATTCTTGCATGGCGGCCACAAAAATCGCCGACGTTCCGATAGTTTGACGGTTGGTGATGGAGCGGAAAATATCTTCCAGTGATTGGCCAGACCAGAACTGGCTTTCAAATTTCTCGTTGGATGAATTCATCCGCCGCACGGCATAAAATTTTTCAAAGATGATGGCCCAGCACCAGATGGAAGCAAGACCGAGCCCGGCCATCACAATGAATACCGGCCAAGAAGCCTGCGCCAGCAAATGTAATAATGAGATTTGTGCGCCTGCCGACACTGGCGCCTGTGTAACTTGATCCATCGTTTTTCCCAAGGCCTTGAGGAGAAAGCCACCTGTCCCAATTGAGAGGCGGCTTCACCAGCCAAATCTGTCAAAACTGCGGCGTTTCACAAGGTTATGAGAATCGCCACAGCCAGCGCCGTGATAGCACCGCCGTGGATGCTTGAATCAGTTTTATGGTTAAGGAGTGATGAACGCCTTCAACATCTCCGGCGGGCAGCGGCGCGGGCGGCCATTGCTGTCAATCAGCGCGACGGTTACGGCGGCGGTGAAAAGCACGGCTTCACCCAGCTTCACTTGCTGAAACGCCTCAAACCTTGCGCCAGTGATTTCGATGAACTCAGTGGCTACAATTAACTCGTCACCGAAACGCGCTGGGCGCAAGAAATTACAATCCATGTGGCGCACCACGAAAGCGATGCGATCAGGCCCTGAGAAATTTGCGTTTTGGTCGATGCCTTTTTGGCGGGTGAAATCACTGCGGGCGCGCTCACAGAATTTGAGAAAGTTGGCATGATAGACGTACCCGGAGAAATCCGTGTCTTCATATTGCACGCGCAAGGCATAAGTGGTGTGGACGTTCACGTGTCGTCCTCTAGGGGCAATACGCCTTGGGTGAAGTCTGATCGTTGCGGCACGGCAAGGCCAAGGTGTTTGAAAGCATGATGCGTGAGCAATCTTCCCCGCGGGGTGCGGTTGAGAAAGCCCAGTTGGAGGAGGTAGGATTCCACTACATCTTCAAGCGTGTCTCGCGCTTCGGAAAGCGAGGCGGCTATTGTGTCTATGCCCACTGGCCCACCGCCAAAATTCAGCGCGATACATTTGAGGTAACGGTGGTCCAGCGCATCTAAACCGGCCGCATCAACATCTAATGCTTTCAATGCTTTATCAGCCATCGTTGCCGTAATACTTGAAATACCATCGGCGCTGGCGAAATCGCGCACGCGGCGCAGAAGACGACCAGCGATGCGTGGTGTGCCGCGCGAACGTTTGGCGATTTCATGCGCACCATCATCGGTGATAGTGAGCGCCATGATGCGCGCGCCACGTCTGACGATTTCTAAAAGTTCGTCTGCGGCGTAAAAATCCAGCCGCACAGGAATGCCGAAGCGATCACGCAGCGGTGTGGTGAGAAGTCCTGTGCGCGTGGTGGCACCGATCAACGTAAAGCGGGCCAAATCAATTCGTACACTGCGGGCAGCCGGGCCCTCACCGATGATGAGATCAAGTTGAAAATCTTCCATCGCCGGATAGAGCACTTCTTCAACGATGGGATTCAGGCGGTGGATTTCATCAATGAATAAAACATCGCGGTCTTCCAAGTTGGTGAGCAGGGCGGCAAGATCGCCCGCCTTGGCGATGACAGGGCCAGAAGTGGCTTTGAAGTTGACACCTAATTCGCGCGCCATGATTTGCGCTAGCGTGGTTTTGCCCAAGCCCGGCGGGCCAGCAAAGAGCACATGATCGAGCGCCTCTTTGCGCTGTTTGGCGGCTTCGATGAAGACCTTGAGGTTTTGTTTGATCTTGGTCTGGCCGACGAATTCAGACAGAAGCTGCGGGCGCAAATGGGTGTCGAGCGCGTCCTCGGGTTTTTGTTCGGGGGTGATGAGGGGGCGGGTCATTCGGCTCGAATACCGAATAGTCGAAACACAAATACAGTAGAAGCTGCGATGATCGGAATGTTGAAAAGACCAATGATAAAGTAGATAAAAAGCCCCTCAAAATTCTCAGGGCTTTGCGGATGCCCATCCCAAGGTTTCAGACTGAGCAACATGATCGCGCAAATGAGAACCAAAAAGATGATAAGATAGGAACACAAAGTTGCGAATGGTCCAATGGGTGGAACTGCCCGCTTGTTCCATAAGCGGAGCAAACCTGCTGAAGATATAACGGCCATCGCTGTGATTTCGTAGTCAAAGGTGGTTGGATGTGTCAATCCACCAATAAAAAATACAATTATTTTTGAGATACCCCCTTGCGAATAGCCGAAAGTTATTGCGATTGCCAGATGGGCCAACACGAAAATGACTATAAGCAATGATGTAAATGCAATTATCATGCGGGTCATCCTGTTGCCATTTCCTTGAGCGCTGCTCTAATCAATTTCTCTGTTGGTAAATCATTTCCGCTTCTCTTCAACGCCGCAGAAACCGCCATTGCCGCTTGGCTTTGCCCGTAGCCTAAATTTACCAGTGCTGAGACGGCATCACTTGCCGCGGTTGGCACATTGGCGGAAAGCTCCGCGCCAATTTGTGCGAGGCCCACATCAACGGCACCCAGCTTTGGTACTTTGTCTTTCAATTCCAATACCACACGCTCCGCCAGCTTTTTGCCAACGCCATTGGCCTCACCGATTTTGGCTTTGTCTTGCAGGGCGATGGCCGAGGCCAATTCATTTGGGCTCATAATCGAAAGTAAGGCCAGCGCCACGCGCGCCCCCACACCTTGCACGGTGAGCAGCAGGCGGAACCATTCTTTCTCATGGTTTGAGGCAAAGCCGATGAGCCGGATGTTATCTTGGCTGACCAACATTTCGGTGTGCAATTCTGCCGCTTCACCCGCGCGGGGCAGCCCGGCCAAAGTTCTGGCGGAGGCGGAGGCAAAATAGCAAACGCCGCCAACGTCGATCATCACCCAATCGGTTCCAGTCGAATCAATGCGGCCTTTGAGTTTTCCGATCATGCGCTTGGCCTAAATGGCAAAGGTGAACAAGTCAAGAACGAGCGAGTTTGTCTGTGAGTTCCTTATGCCCCCGATGTTGCGCATGGCAGATGGCGATGGCCAGAGCATCAATGGAGTCTGCAGTTTTGAGTTCAGCCCTCGGCAGCAGAATTTTGACCATATGTTTCACTTGGTCCTTCTCAGCATGGCCATTGCCCACCACGGTTTTCTTGATCACGTTGGGGGCATATTCCGCCACGCCTATTTTGCGCATCACAGGAGCGAGCATAACAACGCCTCGCGCTTGACCGAGCTTTAATGTGGCTCTTGCATCTTTATTGACGAAGGTTTCTTCGATCGCTGCTTCATCCGGTTTAAACTCATCCAATATGGCGAGAATTTGTTGGTGGATTTGGAGGAGGCGAACCGCAAGATCATCTTCGTTGACGGAATGAACAGCACCATCGGCCACGTATGAAAGCCTGGAACCTTCAACCTCAATCACGCCCCAGCCAGTGTGGCGCAGGCCTGGATCAAGGCCGATGATGCGGGTTTTCATTCTTCCGGCGGATTGAGTTTGGCGGCGACATCGTCGGAGAATTCGGCGTTGATGAAAACATTTTGCACATCATCATCTTCATCCAATGTGTCCACCAATCGCATCAGCGTTTCGGCTTTGTCGAAATCATTCATCGGTGCCATCACGCTTGGCTGCCAAATCATTTTCACCGATTCCGCTTCGCCGAATTTGGTGGCGAGTGCTGAAGACACTTCATGCAAGGCTTCAAATGAACAGATAATACTGTGGTGGCCATCGCTCGTTGCATCATCAGCGCCAGCATCAATAGCGGCTTCCATAACTGCATCAGCCGAGGCCTTGCTGAGCGGATAAATGATTTCGCCGACGTGGTGGAACATGAAAGAAACCGAGCCAGTTTCACCTAAATTGCCCCCGAATTTGGCGAAGGCGGCGCGAACCACCGGCGCTGTTCTGGCGCGGTTATCAGTCAACGCTTCAACAATCACTGCAACGCCAGCCGGGCCATAGCCTTCATAGCGAATGTTTTCAAAATTCGCGCCGTCAGCGCCGGACGCCTTTTTAATGGCACGTTCGATATTATCCTTCGGCAAGTTTTCAGCCCGCGCATTTTGAATGGCCAGACGAAGCCGCGCGTTTGAGGAGGGATCAGGCACGCCCGCCTTAGCCGCCACGGTGATCTCGCGCGCCAGCTTAGAGAAGATTTTCGAGCGCATCTTATCCTGCTTACCTTTGCGGAACATGATGTTTTTATATTGGGAATGGCCAGCCATTTAGGTCTCTTAACAAACTGTGAATTTGTGCCCTTATAGAGGAGCAAATTAGCTTCATACAAGCGTCGCAATTTAACAGTGTTTTAAGCCAATCGGTTCACCTTAACCGGATTAGTGAGTGTGTGGAGTGCGTTTCATGACTAACGATTCTTATTCGCTGCAGGTTGGCGACATTGGGGCGGCCGCAGCTGCGGCTTTAAGAAGGGTTGGTACTTTGGCCGAACAGGCACCAAAGGGGCGGTTCTTTGCCTCTATTGCAACTTTGAATGAGCTATCGGCCCAGACGCTCGAGGCGTTGGAGCAGGGCGATATGCAGCGCGCCAGCCATGTCGCCGCGCAACTGGCACAAAAAGGCAGCTTTAAGATTCCGAGCTTCTTTAAGAAGAAGGCTTAAGCTGAATATTCAGATTTCCACTTAGCGCCAGGGTTTGACGTTGCGCTTTGCGGATTCGGTCCAGCCAAATGAATTAGCCTGCCTGTACGTCCAGACAATTGGCCAATCTCCCAACGTAAATCACAATCGCGCGGTTGCGCTATAAGCCCGTTTAGCTCAAAGCGCGTTAAACCAATGTCGTTTAATTGATAGTCGTTGAGCTGGCTCAACAACCGCCGCATATCGCGACGTAAACGCCAGTTTATATAGTGAAAGTGCAATTTGCCGAGCAATCCCAGTGGGGCGCGGGTTTGAGCTACATATTCAATGTATTCACGCATGGCTTCACCAAATGTATCGATTGTATCTGTTTTATTTTGTTGATTTCGAGATTATGTACCTATACAATAGGTGACGTAACGAAACAAATAGAACATTGTATCCATGACAATTTGGTTGCCGGAATTAGATCGTAGCAAGCCTTTGTATGTGGCTATCGCCGATGCGATGGCGAGTGATGTGGCCAGTGGTGTGTTGGCGCGCGGTGATCGTTTGCCGCCACAGCGCGAATTGGCATGGAAGTTGGGCGTGACGCATGGAACAGTAACGCGGGCTTACCGTGAAGCAGAATTGCGCGGGCTACTTGCTGGAGAAGTGGGACGCGGCAGTTATATTCGTAACGTCGAAGTGCCACAGCCGCTGGCATCAACTGCTGGCAATGTCGCGGAGCTGGTTGATTTGAGCCATGTCACGCCGCCAATGATCATTTCTGGTGATGAGTTTGATCTGGCGCTCGAGTCAATCATGCGCAATCCCAACAAACTTTCTCTTTTAGATTATACGCCGCTGGAAGGCTTGCCTCAGCACAGAGAAATGGCGAAGCACTGGTTGAAGCGCAGCGGCATAGAGGTGGGCATACAAAATGTTTTTGTAACAGGGGGTGCTCAAGTCGCTTTGCTGACAATCTTGCAAGCCTTGGCGCAGCCCGGCGAAAAAGTTATGGCTGAGACCATCAACTATGCCTTGCTGCGTTCCACCTTTGAGACAGCACATGTAGAGCCTTTGTGCCTAGGCATGGACAGCGATGGTTTGCTGCCAGAAGAATTTGAGAGAGCAGCGAAGGCTGGATTGTCTCGATTGCTTTACGTGGTTCCGTCCATACAAAATCCGACAACGCACAGTATGGGGCGTGAAAGGCGCGATGCGATTGTGGCCATCGCCCGCAAATATGATGTGACAATTATTGAAGATGACATTTTTAGGCTCTTAAATCCGCGCGCACAACCAGCCACCTTCTACACGCTAGCACCAGAACGCGTTGTGCATGTGACCAGTCTTTCCAAATCCATAGCGCCAGGATTGCGGATTGGCTTTGTGGTAACACCACAGGGACAGGAAAATATTTTGCACCGTCACCTCAGAAGTTTGAGTCCTCGAAGTGTTGGTATGATGGGCGAATTGGCGCGTTATTGGATTAACTCAGGCAAGGCGGATGAATTTTTATCACGCGCTCAACATGTTCTGGCGCAACGCCGTGCGGCCTTTTTGCAGGTGTTCAAAGGATTTCATGTCAACTGTGAAATGAGCGCGCCATTTGCTTGGTTGCAATTGCCGGATGAAATTTCTGCCAAACGTTTGACGTTAATGTTGCGCCAGCGCCATATTGCCATAACACCCGGAACTGCTTTTGATCTTTCAGCCAAAAACCTTGCTGCCAATCATGTGCGCATTTGTTTTGGTTATTCATCGCAGAATTGGCAAGCCGCGGAAAGGTTTCAAGAAATTAGAACAGTGATTGAAGACGGCGAGACGGAAGATTTTATGCCGGTGGCTTAGTTCGACTATGCCGGCTTTTTACTCCGCCCCATGCGGCGATCAACAATTGAAGAGTGATTGCCGCAATGCCGTTCACCAGCAAAGCATTTTGAATCCCTATATACTCAACGGAAAAACCGGTCATCAGACTGCCCAGTGGTAAGCCCCCGCGCGTAGCCAGTGCGAACAGGCTCGCACTTTGACCCAAAAGTTCAGGCTCAACCTTTGACTGGATGGTGGCATTGGCCGCAATACTTGAGACTGCCATGCAGAACCCTGCCATGGCCATGAGCAGTGGCACCGTCCAAAATATTTTGGTGAGACCAAGACAGGCGAGTATCAAGCCATAAGTCAGAGCAGCCCATAAACTGAAGCGACGCAGGTGGTGGCTTTGGGCTGCGCCGAGCAAAGCTACGCCGCCCATAAGTCCACCCGCGCCGAATGCGCCCACGGCCATGCTGAAATGGCTCACTTCGCCACTGAACACATCCTTGATCAAGATCGGACTGAAGATAATCAGCGGCCCGCAGAGAACGCTATTTACCAGCACAATGAGCAGCGTCACGCGCAGTTCTGGAAAACCAGCGATCTTCTTCATATCTTTGCTGAGGCTGTGCTGTTGGCGCTTGGGCCTTTGCTTTGGATCCAATCGTGGCAAAGCGAAAAGTGCTGCACCAATAAAAGGTATGTATGATGCAGCACTGATGGCAAAACAAGCAAAGGCCCCAACGCTTGATATCAATATGCCCGCCAATGCAGGGCCCAAGATGCGCGACAAGTTCATCTGAGTAGAGTTGAGGGCGAGGCCGCGAGCGATCTGATCATGCTCGACCAGTGAAGGTACAATGGACTGGAAGGATGGCATAGAGAGTGCGTCTGTTACGCCGACGATAACGGAGAGGCCGATGATCCAGTAGGGATTGATGGGCAGGCTAAAGAATAGAAAAGCCGCGATTGCCAATGGGCATAGCATTTGGATGGATTGGAAAAGTGTAATAACGCTGCGGCGGTCACGCGTGTCTGCCAATACGCCACCCAAAAGAGTAAGCAGCCAGACCGGGGCATTGGTGGCAAAATTGTCCAGACCCAAGATGAAGGGCGACGCACCCAAGCTGAGCAATAGCCATGGCTCGGCAACCGATTGCGACCAAGTGCCAATACTCGACAAGAAACTTGCCACCCAAAAGGTTCCGAAGCGCGGGCTGGCGAGCAGGTGGAATGAAGCCTTCAACTCATCAGTTGTGGTTATTTTTTCTGCTTCATGCGGCACCAAGGGCAAGGGCATTCATCAAACACCAAAGCTTGTTTCTGGCATACATTGCTGGAGCCTACCACCCAAACGGATGGGAGCTATAGCGGTGGCCAATCCGGTCTTATCATCGGTATCAACGATCACGCCGCAGATGGTGGCTTCGCCTTCTGCGGGCCTCATGCGTTCAATCGGCAGCTTGCGTAAAAAACGTTGCAGCGGTTCGGCTTTGTCCATGCCGATGACCGAGTCAAAATCGCCGCACATACCAGCATCGCTCATATAGGCGGTACCGCCGTTCAGAATATGATGATCAGCCGTGGGTGTGTGCGTATGCGTGCCGACAACCAGCGAAGCGCGGCTATCAACGAAATGTCCCATGGCCATTTTTTCTGATGTGGCTTCGGCGTGCATGTCGATCAGGATCGCATCACAATCGCGGCCCAGTTTGCAGGCTTCGATTTCACGGTCAATCGCAGGGAACGGATCATTGAGTTGTGGCTCAATCATCACGCGGCCCATGGCATTGATGACCAACACGCGCTGGCCTTTAGCAGTTTCCACCAGAGCTGTGCCACGGCCGGGGCAACCGATGGGCCAATTTAAAGGTCGGATCATGCGGGTTTCGCGTTCAATGAAAATGAGGGCTTCGCGTTGATCGAAAGAATGATTGCCGAGCGTGATCACATCAGCGCCTGCTTCGCGCAGTTTCAGATAAATTTCTTCGGTGATGCCAAAACCATGGGCCGCGTTTTCGCCGTTTACCACAACGAGATCAGGCTTTAGCTTTTCGCGCAACATCGGAAGCTGTGCGTAAACGGCATCGCGGCCTGAGCGGCCAACAACATCGCCCAGAAACATCAAACGCATTTCACAATTCCTTTTTCGGTCATTACATAATCCAGTTTCATATCATGCGCCTCATGCGGCACATCTGCCACCACTTGGCCAGCATAGGCAACACCGATGGCAATGATGGGTTTCTTGGCGCGAAGCTTCGTCAAAGTCGCATCATAAAAGCCACCACCATAACCGAGCCGATAACCCGCTTTATCAAAGGCCAGCAAGGGCACGAGTAAAACATCTGGCTCAACCTCCGGCGCGCTCACGAGAGGCACAGCTATTTTCATCACACCAATTTCCATCGGCTCTCCGGGCAGCCAACGACGAAAAATCAATGGCTGGCGCTTGGCGACCACCACGGGCAAACAGGTTGTCCAGCCTTCGCCTGCCAGCTTGCCCAAAAGCTGGCGTGTATCGATCTCGTTGCCGTAAGGATGAAAAGCTGACACGCAAGAAAAGCCCGGGCGAGGTTTGGCAGGAAAAGGGTGGCTGAGCAGGCGCAGGGCAGCCATCTCAGCCAGCTTTTCGTGCAGGCCGGTGCGGTGTGCAGTGGCGTTCACGCGCAGTGTAGCTTTAAATTCGGTGATGTCGTTGGTCATGGCGTCTTCCTCGATAGCAACGCGAAATAGACCAGTCCCACGAAAAATAATCCGGCCGCGATTATGAAAACTGCACTGGGAGAAACCAGATAGGGGTTGGGTCTGGTGAAATAACTAAACGCTAGAGAGAAAAAAACTGTGCCAATCACCGAAGCAATGTTCATGATGGAAGACAGCCCACCCTGCAACTCTCCCTGCGCATTTTCCGGCACAGCCTTGGAAAGCATGGCCGACACCATCGGGTTTACAAAACCTTCTGGTGCATTGACGATAAGAACAGCCAAAACAAAAATCAGGCTTGGTGCAAGACTGAAGGCAATGGCAGCTAACATAGCACCCGCAAAACCAACGAAAACCAAATTTCGTTCCCCAAAGCGCTTGACCAATGGCCCAGTTAGAACACCTTGTGTGAAGGCCATCGCCGTTCCAAAGGCGGCCAAGGTTAAACCAATCAATCCTGATCCCCAGCCGAATTTCGCCGTGGCCCAAAATGGCCAAGTGGCGGGATAGACAGATGTTGCAAAGAAAAACAGGCCCAGCAAAATACATAGCGGCATGACTTGCTTATATTGGCGGAAGATTTTCAATGCGCCTAACGGATTGGCGCGCGACCACGTAAACGCACGGCGATTTTCGCGCGCAAGTGTTTCTGGTAAAATGAAATATCCGTAGACAAAATTGATCAGCGAAATTACCGAAGCGGCAATGAATGGCACGCGCGGGCCGAAGGTGCCGAGCAGCCCGCCAATGACTGGGCCAATGACAAAACCCAATCCAAAGGCAGCGCCCATCATGCCAAAGGCCTTGGCACGATCTTGCGGTTTGGTGATGTCCGCAATATAGGCGTTGGCGATGACATAGCTTGCGCCACACACGCCAGATAATATGCGGCCCACAAAGAGCCAAATGGTGTTGGGGGCAAGTGCCACGATGAGATAGTCGAGGCCCAAGCCAAACACTGCGATTAACAACAGCGGCCTGCGGCCGTAAGCGTCTGATAGGTTGCCGAGCGTTGGGCCAAAGAGAAACTGCGCCAATGAAAATGCGGCATATAAAAATCCGCCAATTTGGGCGGCATGGGCCACATCCACATTGGCCACCTGTGAAATCAACGCGGGTTGAACCGGAATGATCAAGCCAAACCCCACCATGTCAAGCAACACCGTGATGAAAACAAAAGTTATTGCATATCTAGAGGTGGGGGCGATTGTCATGGCAGGGTGATTAGCAGCAGTTGCTGTGCTTTGCACCTTCTGCAACACTCAGCCCATGACAATAGATTCTCTAGATTCTCTGCGTTCTCCGGCGCGCGCGCGTTGGGCCATTTTTATGATTTTTCTTCAGGCCGGCTTAATCATTGGGGCATGGGTGCCGCATGTGCCCTTGGCCAAAGATCGCCTCGGCGCGGGGCCAGCGGTGTTTGGTTTGGGCTTGCTGGCGATTGCGGTTGGGGCCGTCATCTCCATGCCTTTTGCAGGCGCATTGATCAATCGTTTCGGCAGTGCTCGCATCACGCTTTTTGGTGGTCTGATATTTGGTATTGGATTTTTAGGGCCGGTGACAGCGCCAAACCTGCCGCTGTTTATGGCGAGCGGGCTTGCTATGGGACTGGGCATGGGAACAATGGATGTTGCCATGAATGCACATGGCTTGGCGGTTGAAAAAGCTTTGGGCAGGCCAATTATCTCGGGCCTTCATGCGGCCTTTAGTGTTGGCGCAATGATAGGTGCATTTAGTGGTGCGTGGCTGCTTGAAATGGTCGGACCGCTTTCACAGGCATTCATTTTCGCTGCGTTATTTATCGTGCTTCACATTTTCATGTGCATGAATTTGTTGCCTGCCACGATTGATAAGGGCCTTTCTGAATCGCATTTTGGTTGGCCCACCAAAGCCACCATTGGCCTTGGCGCATTATGCTTTCTGGCATTGATGATTGAAGGTTCAGTTTCGGATTGGGCTGCTATTTTGATGCGGCAGAAATTTACCATTGATGCAAGCTATGCTGCGGTTGGTTTTGGCTGCTATCAAACCGGCATGGCAGCGGCACGCTTTCTCGGTGACACTTCACGCAAAAGGTTTGGTGCGGTAAATCTTATGATAGTTAGTGCTTTGCTGGCGGCAGCTGGAATGGCCGCGGCACTCGTTGCACCCTCGGCTTGGATGAGCTTTTTAGGCTTTGCACTGGGCGGCATTGGCATTGGTAATTTGGCACCGGTGTTATTTGCAGGCGGTGGCAGGTTGGAGCCGGCCGCTCCGGGGCGCGGCATCGCAGCTGTTGTTTCGATGGGCTATGCTGGGTTTCTTGCTGGGCCACCGATCATTGGATTTGTTGCACAGATTTCAACGCTGCGGATCGGCATGGGCTTGACGGTGGTGGCCGCTTTAGTCATTGCAGTGTTTGCACGCGGTGTTGCGCCTGCGGATAATTATTGAGAGAGACATCCATGAAACTGAAAGACCGTGTTGGCATCATCACCGGCGCTGCGCGTGGCATTGGCGTTGCCATAGCGGAAGAATTTGCCAAGCAAGGCGCAAAGATCGTTATGTCGGATGTGTTGGACGCCGATGGCCAAACTGAGGCGCGAAAACTGAAGGTGCATTATCAGCATTGTGATGTTTCTAAATCTGCTGATGTGCAGGCCCTCGTGGCTGCCACGGTTAAACTTCATGGTGCTGTGGATATTCTCGTCAACAACGCGGGCATTTCCATTGCGGGGGATTTTTTGGAAATCACCGAAGATCAATTTGACAAGGTGATTGGGGTCAACCTCAAAGGTTCATTCCTTATGGCCCAGGCCTGCGCGCGCGAAATGGTGAAACAGGTGGCGAGTGGGCGTAAAGCTGGCAGCATTGTGAATATGTCTTCAGTCAATGATACTTTGGCTATCCCCGCCATTGCACCTTATACGATGAGTAAGGGCGGGGTGCGCCAACTCACCAAAGTTGCAGCACTGGCACTGGCCCCGCATGGCATCCGCGTCAACGCCATTGGGCCAGGCTCTATCATGACAGATATGTTGAAAGGTGTGGCGAGTGACAAGGCAGCGATGAACCGCGTTTTATCACGCACGCCATTGGGCAGGGTGGGCGAGGCCTCAGAGATTGCCAGCGTGGCGGCGTTTCTGGCCAGCGATGAGGCGAGTTATATCAGCGGCCAAGTGATCTATGTGGATGGCGGGCGTATGCCGCTGAATTATGTGGTGCCGGTCAAGGATTAGCGCGGCGCAAGCCCATTGAGAAAAAGTTCAACGCCTGCCGCAACCACTTCTTCGACGCTGCGCTTTTTCACCAGATGTTGGGCATTAAACAGGCGTGGCTTGTGAGCGCAGCCAGAAATGACATCTATAAATTGGAAGGCTGCGAGTTCGGGATCTGCTTCACGCAAATCTCCTGCCGCCATGCGCCGTGATAAATAAGCGCCGACCTTGGCTATGGCAAAGGCTGGCCCTGCCGCATAAAAGCTCCGGCCGATTTCAGGGAATTTATCGGCAACTGCCACCACGGTTCTCACCTGGGCGATGGATTCCTCTGATGACATCAGCTTCACGATGGTCAGGCCAAAATCGTATAAAACCTCGCGAACGGGGCGGCCATCATCAAGAACGATGGTGGATTGCTCTGCCTGCGTGCGGCGATCTTGATAGACCAGTGCTTCAAACAGTTTTTCTTTGGAGGAGAAATAGGCATAGACCGTGCCTTTGGAAACGCCTGCCGCTTTCACAATGTCATTTATTGATGTTCCATCAAAGCCTTGGGCCAGAAAACTGCGACGCGCGCCATCCAGAATCTGTTGGCGTTTGGCATTATCCGATGTTTCTGCTGACAGAATCTCGATGGCACTCATTGTAATCTCTTTACAATCACTCAGACGGGTAATTCAGTTACTTTTATTGACTGGAACGAACGGTTCGGTATTGCGTTTAACAGAAAGTCGTGATACTTACAAGCACAAACCGAACGGTTCGGTCTAAAATTTAGGCAAATTGTCTTTGCCGCCCTTATTTGACAGTGAAAGTGAAATTGCCATGTCTAGCCCTGCTTTGAAGCCAACCCAAAATGAACAGCTTGCGCCAAAGCCAGCTTTGGTGCCGCCGGTGCAGCAAGCCCCAGCTGGGCCAGTGGCTGCTGACAAAAAGCCTTCCAATCTGCGCCGCATCATTCTTGGCGTGGTGGCCGTTGTGGCGTTGGGTTTTGCTGGCAAATATGGTTATGAGTATTTGACGGTTGGGCGGTTCCAGGTTTCAACCGATGATTCTTATGTCAAGGCCGACACGTCAATCCTGTCCACCAAGATTGGTGGGCTGGTCACAGAGACTCCAGTGAACAACAATACGGCCGTGAAGGCGGGTGATATTGTGCTGCGGCTCGACGCTTCAGATTATCAGTCGGAAGTGGCAACGGCCGCGGCCAAGTTGGCCACGCAGCGCGCGGCACTCGCTGTTATCGCACAACAAAAGCTAGCACAGGCCGCCCAGATTGCGGCTGCTCAAGCCCAAATTCAAAGTGCCAAGTCAACGGAGTTGAATGCTGCGCAAAGCCAACAGCGCGCAAGTGTGTTGGTCAAAACTGCAGCAGGCAGCCAGCAAGCGCTGGATGATGCCACCCATGCGCGCGATACAGCCGCTGCTGGCACTGCAGTGGCAGAGGCCAATTTGAATGCAGCACAGGCCCAACTTTCAGTACTTGATGCCAATGCTGAACAAGCCAAAAGTGCCATGAATGAATTGCAGGTCGCTCTCGACAAAGCCAACCGTGATGCAGCCTCGGCTGATATTCGCGCACCCTTTGATGGGGTTGTGGCTAACCGTGCGGTGGCACCTGGTGAATATGTGGCACCGGGCACTAATCTTCTAGCCTTGGTTCCGGTGTCACAAAGCTTCGTCATTGCCAATTTCAAAGAAACCCAGCTTGCAGATTTGCATGTAGGCCAGAAAGTTGACATCACGGTTGACGCCTATAAGAGCCAAACGTTTGAGGGCAAGGTGGCCAGTTTATCACCTGCTTCGGGCGCTGAGTTTTCGCTGTTGCCACCTGATAACGCCACGGGCAATTTCACCAAGATCACCCAGCGTTTTCCAGTGAAGATTTTGTTGCCGGAAGAAGTGTCGCTGCGTTTGCGCCCGGGCATGTCAGTTGCTGTTTCAGTTGACAGACGCGATACAGGCACGGATCAGAAGCTCGCTAACTAAGAAACCAATCTCATGTCAGCCAGCACCACGATAAGCCAATCAATCCCAGCGCCACCTTCGGCAAAATCCGATGCCGTGCCAGCGCGGCACATCATTGCGTTTTTCTTCATGGTGTTCGGCATGTTTATGGCGATCTTGGATATTCAGATCGTCTCAGCTTCGCTGGCTGAAATTCAAGCTGGCATTTCTGCTAGTGCCGACGAAATTCCATGGGTGCAGACCGCTTATCTGGTGGCCGAAGTGGTTATGATTCCACTGTCTGGCACACTGACACGCATCTTTTCCACCCGCTGGCTATTTGTGGTTTCGGCTGCATCCTTTACGTTGATGAGTTTGATGTGCGCGTTGTCCTCATCCATCGGCGAAATGATGGTGTGGCGTGCGTTGCAAGGCTTTTTGGGTGGGGCAATGATCCCCACGGTTTTTGCCACATCCTTCACAGTATTTCCGCCACGGTTGCGCAACGTCATTTCACCGATCATTGGCTTGATTGCCACACTGGCGCCCACGATTGGGCCAACAGTGGGCGGCTATTTGACCGATGCCTTCTCTTGGCATTGGTTGTTTCTGGTGAACATCATTCCTGGTATTTTTGTCACCATCGGCACGTGGGCCACGATTGATTTTGATAAACCAAATTTATCGCTGATCAAAACTTTTGACTGGACTGGCATGTTTCTGCTGGCGGTATTCTTGGGCTCATTGGAATACGTGCTTGAAGAAGGGGCCGCAGATGATTGGCTGAACTCTGATACCATTTTCTACTTGGCAATCGCCTGCACAGTTTCTGGTTCGATCTTTTTCTGGCGGATGTTCACCAAACTCAATCCCTTGGTTGATTTCTCAGCATTCAAAAACCGCAACTTCACGGCAGGCTGTATCTTTTCCTTCACCATGGGCATCGGGCTTTATGGATTAACCTATCTCTATCCGGTTTATCTTTCACGCGTGCAGAACTATTCATCAATGATGATTGGTGAGACGATGTTTGTCACCGGCATTGCGATGTTTTTGACAGCACCAGTGGCTGGCCGCCTTTCCGGCATTGTTGATCCGCGTATCATGATCGGCGGTGGCTTTATCGGTTTTGCGTTGGGCACTTGGCAGGCCCATTACATCACATCTGATTGGGCCTTCTGGGAATTGCTGGTGCCGCAGATCTTGCGTGGCGTTTCATTGATGATGTGCATGGTGACGGTGACAAACATCGCACTCGGTACTCTTACGCCATTAGAACTGCGCGGTGGTTCTGGCCTGTTTAATCTCACGCGTAACCTTGGTGGCGCAGTGGGATTGGCGCTGATTAACACTGTGATGAACCAACGATTTGATTTACATTTACAACGCCTGCATGATGTTGTGACGTTTGATTCCAGTGCTGCAACTCAGCAGTTGCAGGATATGACTAACGCTTTCCACAGCCTTGGATCGAACGCGGGCCTTGTGGCGCTTAAGCAAATGTCGTTGATCGTGCGCAAGCAGGCTTTTACTTTAGCCATTGCTGACATCTTTTTTATTCTCACGATTTTGTTCCTTGGCATCGTGTTGATGTTGCCGCTGCTACAAAAACCCAAGCCTGTTGGTGGCGGCGCCGGCGGCGGGCATTAGAGACCTGGTCACGTAATGGGCGCAATCAGTCATTTCGGTTTTCATTTCGAAAACCTAGGCCGCAGGCCTCGCGAAAGAAAGCGCCGTCGCTGGTGCGCCGATCTCGAACGGCGTTGCATCGGACCAGAAGCGTAGAGCAAACTTGCTCGCGTCAACCCGATAAGGCCGGTTCCACTGGAACTGCATTTCGCGCATTTCGCCCAGGATCGGCATGAATAGGCCGAGCGGCATGAGGCTCCAGCGCGGCAACACCATCGCTTTCGGCTTCACCGCCAGCGCCGCTGCGCCAAGCGCAAAGATGTCGCGCAATGTACGCGTCGGGGCACAAGGAACGTGCCATACTTGCCCGAACGCATCGTCCGGCGCATCGAGCAATGTTACCACGGCGCGTGCAAAGTCTGGCACATAGGCCACATCATGCGGCTGATCGGGCGAGACGACGAATTGCGCCGTTTTGCCCTTGGCCAGTGCGCCGAAAGCAAAGTCACCGAGATGAGAGTTACTGCAACCGGGGCCGTAAAAATCCGGCGCGCGCAGCGCTGCGACGCGAATGCGCCCCGCGTTACTCGCAGCGAGCCAGATGCGTGTCACCTCGGCCCGCACCGCGGGCTTCACGCCGAAGTCGGTCAGCGGCATCGTCTCAACGAGTGGCGCGGTTTGCGGGCCGTACATGTAAAGATTGTCGACGAAGACGAGCCGCGCGCCAATTTCCGCCGCGGCCTCGATGATATTGTGCATCGCTAGCGGCCATAACTTGCGCCAGACCTTGCCAGAATATGGCAGGCCAATCGACAGAACGATCTGTTTTGCGCCCTTCATCGCTGCGCGGACCTGATCGAGATTTTCTATATCAGCAGTTGCGAACGACGCGCCAAGGGGCAGATCACTCGGCGACGAACGTTGGACAACCCGGAAAGCCTGGCCGCGTTTTGCAAGCAGTTCACCAGTGGCCCGTCCAACAGCACCATAACCGAAAATGACGATCTCAGGATTCATCAGTGAACTCACTTCAGCTTTTTAACATCGGTGCCGTTGACCAGAACTTGCCCATCAGGTGTTGCTTCAATATCCCAAGATGTGGTGCCATCAGCACCTGCTTTGCCGAGGCCCTTGGCCACGATCACCACGGCGCCTACCTGCTGCAAGCCAGCTTCTGGCGGGGCTGCATTTATGATTTTCATAATATCATCAAGGCCAGAGAGCGTGATTTTGGCTTTACCAGTTGGCACGGCTGCGGGGCCAGCTGAGAAGGTCCCCTCAGCGCCGAGATTGTAGGTGCCATTTGAAACAGAGCTAGGTCCAAGTGTTATTGTGGCGGCACCTGTGGGCAATAGTGCTTGGGCTAGTTTATCAGTCACGTCCTTTGCGACGGGCGGGGTTTTAGAGAAATCTGCAGCGTCCAAGAAACCTGTGGCAAAAGTGGCAAGATCAAATCCGCTCAGTTTAAAATCCAACTTGGAATTTTTTGCTACAAGGCCCTGTGCCCAAATTGGCGCAAGACCGGGCGGGATGGTCACACCATCCACTGAGAAGCCCTCTTCAAGAGAGCCATCTTTCACGAGGCCGTTGGCCTTCAACAAGAAGCCAGCTTTGTCAATTGTGAACGGGCCAAGTGGAGTGACAATTTCGACTTTGTCGAAGCTGCCTTTTTCATCAATTGTTTGGAACACTGGCAAAGCTTCGACCAAGATCGACTTAAGCTCACCTTGATCTTCCGCCGTTGGCATTGGCTCTGGATGAGCGATGCCAAATTTCAATAGATCAAGCCAAGGCTTGCCATTGGCGCCAGTCATTGCCACATCAAATTGCCCGCCAGATGACTTCACATTGATGTCAACGGGCTGTTTGCCATCATCGACATGTTCAACCAAAGCGAACTGGCCAAGCGTGGCGTTTGCATTGATATCAACACCACCAGCGGGATTTAGTTTCATGGTGGATTTGGTCGACATGCCATCCCCCGTGATATGAGCATTGATTTTTACGCCCTTTTCATCGGAAAAATCCTCGTCAACAACAAATGACTTGGCTGTCGCATCGCTAGCAGTGAGGATGCCTTGGTCAAGATCGAGTGTAGCGTTAAAAGACATTCCGACGATCTTTTCGTTTAACGATCCGGTCGGCATTTTTCCGGCAACAGTCAAATCACCTTCTTCGTGCAGCTGCCATTTGTTGCCACCCATAGGCTTGGCGGTAATTTCAATCGGGCTGATGGTGGCATCGATACCTTTGGCTTTGGCGCTCGCTAAAACTGCGGTGAAATCCACCGTGGCTTTATAGCCATCATCCAGTGGTTGAATTTTAAGCTGGTCTGCCATTGTCCCCAGATAAGGCTTTAAGGCATCACGAATTTTATCCGCATCGGCTTGGGTTGTGGCCGCCAGCGCGGGCAGGGAGGTTGCAGCTAAAACTAAGATGCTCAAGCGAATGGCTTTTAATGACATGTGGGGCTCCCTTTTTCGAGGCGCAAGTTAGCGCGAGTTTTTGCGCCTTACTAGAGGCAAATCAAATCGCGGTTATCAGATCAATCTGCCGTTGGCGCTTGCACGGGCGGGGCAATTCTGTATGAGCTAACCCACGGCCCCCGGAGTCTCTGTCCGATGGGGCCGTTGTCTTGCGAACAGGAAACAAAAATGGCGAATGTGGCTGTGGTGGGTGCCCAATGGGGCGATGAAGGCAAAGGCAAAATTGTCGATTGGCTTTCAGAGCGTGCCGATGTGGTGGTGCGTTTCCAGGGCGGGCACAATGCCGGCCACACTTTAGTCATTGATGGCAAAGTTTATAAACTCTCGCTGCTGCCTTCAGGCATCGTGCGCCCTGGCAAACTTTCAGTGATTGGCAATGGTGTGGTGATTGATCCATGGCACTTGGCCAAAGAGATTGCGGCTTTGGGTGCCCAAGGTATTGTGATCAACCGCGACAATCTTCGCATCGCTGAAAACGCGACATTGATTTTGCCGCTGCACAGTGAACTTGACCGGATGCGTGAAGAGGCTGCGGGTGCTGGAAAGATTGGTACCACTGGGCGCGGTATTGGCCCTGCCTATGAAGACAAAGTGGGGCGTCGTGCCATTCGCGCCATGGATTTGGTCGATGGTGAAGAGCTCAAACACAAAGTTGAACGCATGTTGGTGCATCACAACGCCTTGCGCAAAGGCATGGGGCAACCGCTGCTTGATGCGGCCACAGTGCACCGTGAATTGATGTCGGTGCGTGATGATGTGCTGCCTTATCTTGATGCGGTATGGCATTTGCTTGACGGCATGAAGCGCGATGGTAAGCGGATTTTGTTTGAAGGTGCGCAAGGCATATTGCTTGATATCGATCACGGTACTTATCCTTATGTCACCTCATCCAACACCATTGCAGGCCAAGCGGCCAATGGATCTGGCATGGGGCCATCAGCGGTGTCTTATGTTTTGGGCATTGCTAAGGCCTATACCACGCGGGTGGGCTCTGGCCCGTTTCCCACTGAGCTCCAAGACGATGTAGGTGAATTGCTCGGCCAACGCGGCCATGAGTTTGGCACTGTAACTGGGCGCAAGCGCCGCTGTGGTTGGTTTGATTCTGTTTTAGTGCGCCAAGCGATTAAGACATCGGGCATACAAGGCATTGCGCTTACAAAGCTTGATGTGCTTGACGGATTTGATGAGATCAAAATTTGCGTGGGTTATGAACTGAATGGCAAGGCGGTTAATCTGTTTCCGGCCTCTGAGGCAGCACAAGCGCAAGTTAAGCCCATCTACAAAAGCTTTGAGGGTTGGAAGGGTAAGACCTTTGGCGCCCGCTCATGGAATGATTTGCCGGCGCAAGCTGTCAAATATGTGCGGTATCTTGAGGAGCTCGTGGAATGCCCGGTGGCGCTGCTGTCAACCTCACCGGAGCGTGAGGACACAATTTTAATCGCTGATCCGTTTGCTGATTGATCAGCGCAGACGACTTGCAGCCAAGCGCAAATCAATAATATCACTTCCATTATTGCGCGGTATATCAATTTGACCGAGCAAAAAACCGGGCAGTTCCGACTCGCTCATTGGCTGACCAAAATAATAGCCTTGCAGGAAATGCGCGCCAAGGCCAGCGAGCACGTCTTTCTGTTCTTTGGTTTCAATACCTTCTGCTGTCACTTTAAGGCCCACGTGTTTGGCAACGCTTAGAATGGTTTCAAGAAGGCCCTTGGCCACTGGCGTTGAATCCATTGCTGCGATAAAGGCCCGGTCAATCTTCAACTTCGAGAACGGGAATTTCCACAAATAGCTGAGGCTGGAATAACCAGTGCCGAAATCGTCCAATGCAATACCGCAACCCAATTCCTGTAGTGCCAGGAATTGTATCTGAATGCTTTCACTGTCTTTCAAGACCGAGCTTTCAGTGACTTCCAATTCCAGTTGATTGGCGGGCAGAGATGAAAGTTGCAACGCATGATGCACATCGGTGGTGACAGTGCCGGCATAGAATTGTTCGGGCGAGATGTTCACTGCCACTGTCAAATGTGATGGCCAATTCGAAGCAATCCGACAAGCGTCAAACAGAGCCCATGCGCCAAGCTTGGCGATGAGGCCAGATTCTTCGGCAATGGGGATGAATTCGACGGGCGGAACGCTGCCCAACTCGGGCGTTCGCATCCGCATCAGAGCTTCAAAGCCAACGAGCTTGGATGTTTTGGCTTCGAAAACGGGTTGGAAATACATTTCAATATAGCCGTTTTCGAGGCCTTGTTGCAGAGCGTTCAAAACATCCATGCGTCGCTTGGCGGATTTAGCCAATGCGGGATTGTAAAAAGCATAGTTTGCGCCACCGCGCTGAACGGCAGTTTTCACGGCGAGATCGGCGTTGTGTAAAAGCGATGCGGCATCACCTTCGCCTTCGCTGTCGCAATCAGCGGCCAAAGCTACGCCAGCGGCAACATCCATCACCAAGCTTCGATCGAGCCAATCCACTGGCTCTTGCAGAACCTCGAGGATTTCTTTGGCTGTCGTCATGGCCATCAAGGGATCAGTGATATTGGGAAACAAAATAGCGAATTGATCTTGGCTCAGGCGACCTTTCACATTGTCAGGCAATGACATCAAATTCAGTCGTGATGTCAGTGCTGAAATCACATAGTCGCCGACATGACGGCCCAAGGTTCCGGTGATGCGAGGAATGTCGCGAACCAGCACTTCAATGAGTGTGCCGGGTCGATGCGAGCCCGGATTTGTCGGAAGATAAATTTGCTGATTGGCTTCGGCAAGAAAAGCGGCCCTGGTGAGCAATCCTGTCAGGCTGTCAGTGGTGGAGAGGCGCTCAATATCTGCCTCCAACTCACTCACCCGTGCTTGCAGCTCTTCTAGGGTCGATGGTAAATTCGCCATGTTTTAGTTCCGTCTTCCACCTATAAGACTTGATTGAGAATCCATGGGTGGATCATCAACTTGTGCAGCTTTCGAGGTGGTTAATGAAATTAATAAAATCTACGGTAATTGCCATGTGCCTGTTATTTTGCGGGCTGAGTCATGCAAATGCCGAAACTTACCCGCAATTTGTTGCAAGGTTGGGTAGCATTGGCTTGTTTCAGCCTGCGGTGGAGCAACTTCTATTGGCCAAGTTGAATGAACTACGAGCCTCTAAAGGGTTGGCCCGGCTTGCTGTTGAAGGTGCTTTTACGGGTGCTGCACGTGCCCATGCAATGGATATGGCACAGCGCAATTATCTTGGCCATAACAGCGCAACGGGGTTGGATTTTTCGGAGCGCATGAAAGCGCTGCAAGGCGGCGTGATGCGATATTCAACCATCGGCGAGAATGCCGTGATGATGTATCCACCACGCGGCGTTGCCCAAGTGGCGGATACATTATTTCATAGCTGGCTGAACAGCCCAGCGCATTTGCACAACATGCTGCGCAGCGATTTCACCCGAGTTGCCACGGGTGCAGTGATTTTGAATGGCAAAGCCTATGCAGATCAGATCTTCCTAGGAGCGGTGTTGCCCCCAGAAAGCCTAGATCCCTGCAAGCAAACTTGCGTTACGTGGCATTAAGGCCTTAGCAGCAGCGGCTTTGACCCCGGCTTGCAACTTCTCAAAGGCGCGCACTTCGATTTGGCGAATACGTTCACGGCTAACACCAAATTTCTGCGACAGGTCTTCTAAAGTTGCCGGCTCATCACGCAGTTTGCGCGCTTCAATTACCGCGCGCTCACGCTCGCTCAAGCTTTTCAGTGCAATCGTCAACATGGAATTGCGCTGATCGGCTTCTTCGTTATGGGCGAATACAGTTTCGGGGCTGTCATTTTCATCCACCAACCAATCCTGCCATTCACCATCACCTTCGGCGTCGGAGCGTAAAGGGGCATTGAGAGATGCATCACCTTTCAGGCGACGATCCATTGATACAACTTCAGATTCCTGCACACCCAATTTCTTGGCGATGTATTTGACATGCTCTGGCTTCAAATCACCTTCTTCGATGGCTTTGATGCGGCCTTTAATTTTGCGCAAATTGAAGAACAGTTTCTTCTGGCTTGAAGTGGTGCCGATTTTCACCAGCGACCAAGAGCGCAGCACATATTCTTGAATCTGAGCTTTGATCCACCACATGGCATAAGTGGCCAGCTTAAAGCCCTTATCAGGCTCAAAGCGTTTGACAGCATGCATCAAGCCGATGTTGCCTTCAGAGATCACTTCGCCGATGGGCAGCCCATAGCCGCGGTAGCCCATGGCGATCTTGGCCACGAGGCGCAAATGTGACGTGATAAGGCGTTCAGCAGCCTTAGGATCCTGATGCTCTTTCCAGCGTTTGCCGAGCATATATTCTTCATCGCCGGTCAACATAGGGAACTTGCGGATTTCCTGCATATAGCGATTGAGGCTTCCCTCTCCGCTCGCAATCATAGGCAAATTCATAGACTTAGCCATAGTAGTGTCCTTTCCGGCGTTAATTCTCGCCGCTTCCCACAAGGAAATATAAGTGCAGTATGGCAAAATTAAAGGGGGTATGTAACATTTAAAGTCACAGTTTCGTGTTCAGTTAATAACCTACCCGTGAACAGTCATTCGTCACACTGTTGACCCGTTTTCAAAACACCAGCAATTTTGGCTATCGCATAGGTCGCGGCCTTATCAGGTGCCACCTTCAGATATTTCACATAATAGTCTGCAAGCTCTCGCGTGCTGGATTGAATGACAGTCTTACTCACGCCGTCAAGGGCTGGGGCTTTTTCTGACTTATGGTTCGTTTTGGTGGGTGAGAATTCTTTAATCAGCTGTTCGGATGGCGCGAGTGCTTCATCCACCGCGACACCGAAACTACGATATGTCGCGAATCTTATTGTGCCGTCACATTGTGGCCAGCCATCATTGATCTGTTTGACGAGGGTTGTAAATTGGGGCGTGGGTGGGGCAATCGCAACGCAATCGCTATTTATTACTTGGTTGTCCATGGTGGAACCAAAATAGGATTCAGTTGCTGCCAAAAGTCCCGGATGTGTGGTGACATAACCACAAGGCAGTTTAATATTGTCTGTTCCAAGTGTTGCTGCTTTCAAGAATCCGCCAAAAGATTTGCTGGATTTCAAGATGTCTTCTGGCGCTTTTAAGCCGGCATCCTCCAATAGATCATTCGTGAGGTGTCCATAGGGATTGCTGTCATCATCGCCTTTCTGCAGCGTTTGAAATATGGGCGTTGTCACGTCGAGAATTGCTTTGCGTTTGGATTCCAGCTTTGAATTGGACCAATCGCTTCCATCCGGCTCAGAGGCAAAGAGCGACATCGCCTCAAATACTGGTACGGTTTTGTTTTTTTGATCGTTCAGCACCTGAAAGGCTTTTTCGGGTGCTACGGGCATGATGGCGAATGCAAGTTCAGTGTTCCGGTCTTTATAAACCTCAATTAAGCACTGCTCCGTTTCAGCGTCGCTTTTCCCGCTGCAGTCCTTACGCTCAGACAGCCAAGTGCGCTGTTCTGCAATTTCAGCTGATGGCCCTTGTCCAAACATGTTCACTTTTGCCACTGCGTAAAGTTCGGCCATGATCTTGTCTTGGGCTTTCAATTCATCACTGGCGCAAACTATTTTATCAACTGCATCTGCGGCTTTGGTGCAATCGATGCCATCGGCATAGGCGGACTCAGAAAAGAGTGAGATGGCGATTAATGCAAATGCGGCTTTCAGCATTGGGCTAAGATGTCCTGCAAATAATGATTGAGGCTTGGCTCGATTGAATGGGGAACATAACTTCTAAATTTGCAATGATGGTTCGGCTTTATTCAGCCCTGCTTCAGGGCATTGTGCAATGCCTCAAGCGCCTTAGGCAAGGGGATTTCAAAGTGTAACTGCTTTGCAGTTCTGGGATGTTCAAATCCCAAAACTGCCGCATGAAGCGCTTGGCCGCGCACTTGGCCCAAAGCATCGCGCGTGGCCGGCGAAAGCTTGACCTTTGAGGAGTTGAAGCCGGAGCCATAGACATTATCGCCCAACAGCGGATGGCCGAGATAGGCCATGTGAACGCGGATTTGGTGGGTGCGGCCGGTTTCCAACTTACAACGCAAAAGCGAGGCGACGCCGAAATTTTCTTCCACCTGCCAATGCGTGATGGCCTGTTTGGCGGTTTGCGATTTCGACACGGCCATTTTCTGGCGGTTGGCGGAGGAGCGCTCCAGCCCAGTTGCAATGGTGCCACCGCGCCGCTCAGGTTGCCCCCAGATAAAGGCTAGATATTCGCGCTGCAATCTGCCATCGCGGCCATGTGCTGCAAACTGTTCCGACAACGAACTATGTGCTGCATCATTTTTGGCGATCACCAGAAGCCCCGATGTATCCTTATCAATGCGGTGCACAATGCCAGGGCGTTTCACACCTCCAATGCCGGAAAGTGAATCACCGCAATGGGCAATCAGTGCATTGACCAAGGTTCCCGTTTCATTGCCTGCACCGGGGTGAACTACTAAGCCTTGCGGTTTGTTGATGACAATGAGGTCTTTATCCTCATACACAATATCAAGTTCAATGTTTTCGCCTTGGGGTTCGGGTGCCGTTGCCTCAGGCATCAGAACGACAACCAACTGGCCCGGCTTTAATTTTAGTCCGCTGTCATGTTGCACCACGCCATCAACACTGACATGGCCATCGGCAATAAGCTTTTGAAAACGCGCACGGCTAATTTCAGCGCATTGCGAACCTAGGAACTTGTCGAGACGGTTGGCTTCGGTTGCAGTGAATTCGAGTTGCGTGGGCATGGTGGGAGTATTGAAAACCTAAAATGAAGACCGGGCAAAAACGGATGTAGCGTTGGACTATATCATAGACTGAGTTTTGATCGTGTTATTTGTTGGCTCGCTTTTGGCCATGGAAAGGCGATCAGCTATATTGCATTGCGCGCTTTGAGGCCCTAAGGCGTGAATGCCCGTTAAAATGGGTTCCCTTCGTCTATCGGTTAGGACGGCAGCCTCTCACGTTGCAAAGACGGGTTCGACTCCCGTAGGGAGCACCACTCGAGCTTTTTGGTGACCTCTGAGCGGAATCGAAAGCCTTAATCCGATTGAAATTACACTTTCAGGTTGAAAGTTGTGTCATCCTGCTGAAGGAAATCAAATTTCCCTAATAAATTAAGGATTTGTTTACTTTTTGCTTTACCCATTCTTGAATCTTTTCTAATCAATTCGTTACCGATCTGCTTGCGTGTGATGAGTAACTCGGTTCTGGGTTGGGGAATCGAGACATGGCGAAATTTACGTTGCGTTTGGCAGCAGGTTTCCTGCTTTTGGTTGGCTTGCTGCTGGGTTCTGCGCCAGCTTTTGCATTAACAGGCGCTTCGGTCAGCGCCACACTCAGTTCCGCGAATATCCAACCTGGGGTGACGACGACATTAACCGTCACCATCACCAATCCTATCGGCGCAACTCCCGGTGTCATCGTCAATTCTACAACGCTGCCGCCGGGTGTCAACTTCGCCGCCACACCTAATCTTTCCTCAACCTGTCCAGCAGCTTCATCATTTAATTTTGGCAGCAACGGTCTGCAAAAATCCACCACGGTTTTCGAAGTAACGTCTGTTCAATTAGCAGCAGGTACAAACTGCTTCTATCGAGTTGACGTGACGGCGCCGAGCGTTGGAACATATTTAATCACCCCAGACTATGCGTACACGACCACATACGATTCCTCACTCAATCCCATAACCGAATTTAGTGGCCCAGCCCCAACAGGCGTCTCCCTGATTGTTGGCACACCGCCCGTGATCAGCGCGATTAACCCTTCCTATGGGCCAACAGCCGGCAGCACGACTGTCACCATCACTGGCAGCAACTTTGATCCCACGCCTGGCAACAATACCGTTATGTTTGGAAGCGTGAGCGCCAACGTAACGGCGGCAACAGCCACCAGCCTGACGGCGACTTCGCCTGCGGAATCATTCGGATCTGTCAATGTTACCGTGACAACCCCAAGCCCAGGTGGAACTTCAAATGCTGTTGCATTCACCTACTACCCACCAGCACAAACTTGCCCAACACAAATAGCATCCTTGGCCATCAGTGGCACTTTTCCTACAACCGACTTGAGCGTTGATTGCAATGACGTCCTAGGCGGTGGCCTCTTTCTCAATGCAGCCCTCGCGGTGGCCAACAATAACCCAATTGCCTCTAGCGCAGCGCAAACCGTCACTACCACCAATGCAACCTATTCATTTTTTTGGAATTACAGCAGTGCCGCCGGTGCCACCGGTGTCGATACCTATGTCGTCACACTTTTGTCGGTTGGTCATAACGGTCCACCCGACGTTACCTCATCGGCAGACCTGAATGGCGCAGCAGGAACAGATTCGTTTACGCTTTATGATGATGACAATGTGCCCCTCGCGCACCCTGTTCCATTTGCCATCACAATCCCCGCAATTCCCACACCAGCCACGCATTTCACCGTGACAGCACCTGCGAATGCTACAGCCGGAACAGCCTTTACGGCCACAGTCACGGCATTGGATGCCTCTAACGCTGCTACCGCTGGTTATACTGGCACGGTGCATTTCACCAGCTCGGATCCGCAGGCTGTTCTGCCCGGCAATGCGACTCTTACTGCTGGTACCGGTACGTTCAACGTCACTTATAAGACGGACGGAAATCAAACGCTCACGGCCGCTGACACCGTAACATCTTCGATCACCGGCACCTCAGGTGCAACGATAGTCAGTGCTGGCGCACCAAACACGATGACGGCCAATGCCGGAACCACACCGCAGAGTACCACGATCGGTACCGCCTTCACCAACGCTCTTGCGGTGACGGTGAAGGATGCTTTTTCTAATGCGGTTTCAGGAGTCAATATAACTTTCACTTCACCTGGTTCGGGCGCGAGCGGGGGGTTCGCCAATTTGACCGACACGATCACCGTTGCCACCAACGCGGCTGGCGTGGCCTCGGCTTCGTTCACCGCCAACTCGACGGTGGGCGGGCCTTACACTGTCACTGCTGCGGCAGCGGGTGTGACGACAGTGAACTTCTCGATGACCAATACGCCCGGTGCACCAAGCACAATGACGGCCAATACCTTAACCACCCCGCAGAGTTCGACGATCAACACCGCCTTCGCTACGGCGCTTGGCGTTACAGTGAAGGATGCCAGCAGCAATCCCGTACCTGGTGTCAACGTAACCTTCACTGCTCCAGGCTCGGGTGCTAGCGGTAAGTTTAGCAATTCCACCACCACGATCACCGTGGCCACCAATGCCTCAGGCATTGCATCGGCACCGCTCACTTCCAATGCAACTTCTGGCGGGCCATACACCGTCACTGCCGCAGCGGCGGGTTTGACGACAGTGAACTTCTCGATGACCAATATGCCCGGTGCGCCAAGCGCAATGACGGCCAATGCCGGTACCACACCTCAGAGTGCGACGATCGGCACCGCCTTTACAAACCCAGTTGCGGTGACGGTGATGGATGCAAGCAACAATGCAGTATCTGGTGTCAACGTAACCTTCACAGCCCCTGGCTCAGGTGCCAGCGGCATATTCAGCAATGCCACAGCCACAATCACTGTGGCCACCGACGCTTCAGGCATTGCGTCCGCACCCTTCACCGCCAATGCGTCAGCGGGTGGGCCATACACCGTCACTGCTGCTGCGACGAGTCTGACAACAGTGAATTTCTCGCTGACCAATACCCAAGGCGCACAGACGTTGAGCTTCACCTCAACCGCACCTAATCCTGCCACTGCCCTGGGTGCGACTTACACGCCCGTGGCTATTACATCTGCGCCTGGCAGCGAGAACTTAACTGTGGCCATCACGGTTGATGCTGCCAGCAGTACCGTATGTTCGATCAACGGTGCTGGGGTGGTCAGCTTCTTGACTTCAGGAACGTGTAAGCTGGATGCCAATCAAGCGGGCGATGTAAATTACGCACCGGCCACTCAAAAGCAGCAGGTAATCACCGTGGCTGCGGCCGCACAGACTATTGTCTTCACCTCCACACCACCAGCAGTGGTGGCAGCGGGTGGTGCAACTTATATTGTGGCTGCAACCGGTGGCGCTTCGGGTAATGCGGTGCTTTTCACGGTTGATGCGTCCAGCATTGGGATTTGCAGCATACCGCCATTGGGTTCAACGGTCAGCTTCCTGAAGAGCGGTACATGTATTGTGGATGCCAATCAGGCGGGCAATGGGTCTTATGCACCGGCAGTCCAAGTGCAGCAAACCATCTTGGTACAAAATGGCGTTGGCCCGACGGTTGCGGCCATTGCTGGGTTTCTCTCAGACCGCAACAATGCCATCGTCACGAACTTGTGGAACATGGACGGCACCATTGACCGGTTGAATGATGCACCAGGCGGTGCTGGCCCAGGTGCTGGGCTTGCCGATCAGGATCAACCAGTGGGTCAGCCACCAGCACTGTTAGGCGGGCATGCTTTGGCCAGTCAGGCCAGTCAATATGGGACGGCGATCCCAGCACTGGGTGCATTATCCACATCGCCTGCTTCAGGTGCAGGCATGCAAGACTTCTTGGGCTTGCAACAAATGATTTACGGCGCACTGCGCCAATTGGGTGAGACCCAAAGTGTGAGCCAGCTCAATTATGCCGGGCCATTTAGCGCGCAGATGAGTACGTCTGGCGATATGACTGGAACCTTCCATACGTCACTCAGCCAAATCATGAAGTGGAACGACCAAGCCCAACAAAAACAGGCAGCAAGCATGGGCCTTAATACCTCAGGCGCAGCAGGCGCTCATCAGTTCAATCCACTGGATGTGTGGATGCAGGGCACTTACGCTGCCATCAACTCTACACAACAATCCAAGTTCGGCCTGCTGAGCAGTGGCGTTGACTATGTGTTCAACCGCAACTTACTGCTGGGCTTTTACGGGCAAGTCGATTTTATGAACCAGACCACGGGCCTGCAAGCTGCAGGCACGGGCTGGATGGTTGGGCCCTACGGCACAATGCGCCTGTCTGACCAAGTGTTCCTCGAAGCACGCGGCGGTTATGGTCGCTCATCCAACAGCATGACCGATGCACTTGATCCAGCCCTCACAGATCAATTTGGCTCAACACGCTGGCTGGCCTCAGCTGCCCTTGCCGGGCGTTGGCAGTTTGGTGATCATATCACCTTTAAACCCAACTTCGGCTTTACTTACTTTACCGACAGCACCGACGCTTATGTGAATGGCCTTTCGGTTGCCATTCCATCAGTCACAAGCCAGCTTGGTCAGTTCAAGTTCTCTCCTGAAGTGGCCAAAGGCTTCAGCCTTGGTGATGCCAATTGGTATGAGGCGAGCATCGCACCTGAACTGATTTATAACTTCACTTCAACCACCGCTGATGGTCTTGGCTCACTTGATCCCACCGCCACTGGCCCGCAAGGCCTGCGTGGTGCGATCAAATGGGGCGTGAGCATGAAGACGCCGACTGGTCTTACCATCGCCACCCAAGGCTCATATGACGGAATTGGTGCTAACGGTTATTCCGCCATCACCGCCAGTGCCAGACTGAACGTGCCATTGAATTAGAGGCGAAATTTATTTGCCGAAGCGCTCAGCAAAGGCATAGCCAGCGCCGCGCATGGTGCGGATTTACGCGTTAGCGGCCGATTGCGGTGCTGTGATACCGCCAAGCCATCGCTCCAGTTCACGGGCAGGCATTGGCCTCGCGAAGGCGTAGCCCTGCAAGAAGTCGCATCCGATTTCACGGAGTACTTGGGCTTGTTCCATTGTCTCGACTCCTTCAGCCGCTACCTTGATACCGAGTGTTCGGCCAATCTCGACGATGGATGCCACCAAGCGCCGCTGACCGATGCTTGTCGCCACTGGTTCAATGAGCTGGCGATCTATTTTAAAGCGCTGCGGCATCAGACGAAGCAGACTTACGAAGGATGTGTGGCCCGTCCCGAAGTCATCCACATCGATGCCAATCCCCATTTTTTTGATGGCCTGGATGTTCTTCGCAACGCGATCATCGAACTCGTCGAGAAATATGGATTCGAGGAACTCGAAGGAAATCGTTCCGGGTTGGATTTTGAGTTTACGGAGAGCCGGAATAAGATCCTCGTCGCTCAGGCGACGAAACGAAACATTGACCGAGACGGACTGGATTGGCAGCCCGGTCCCCTTCCAACGTTTGAGGTCGTCCATCGCGGTGGTCAGAACGTTGCGATCGATTGCGGACAGGACGTTGAGGTCTTCGGCGATTTTTATGAACCGATCAGGCGTGAGAACTCCTTTGGTCGGGTGCAACCAACGAACCAGCGCCTCCGCACCGATCGTCTGGTATGTCCGAGCATCGACGAGTGGCTGATAGTACGGGACGAATTCGCCTTGTTCGATGCCGCGTAGAATGTCATCGGCAATTCGTTTGTTAGATTCGAGTTCCTCTTGAAGAGCCGTGGAAAAGAATTCATGCCGGTTTCTACCGCGCTCCTTGGCCCGGTAGAGCGCCATATCGCCGTTGATCAAAACTCTTTTGGGATCGATCTTGGTGGCGGTTTCGATCGAAATCCCGACGCTAGCGCCCACGCGGCAGAAATGGCCTTCATAGGGGATCGGTCGCTGTATGGCCGCGATGAGGCCATCGGCAAGGATCGACAGCTTCTGCGGATCGGTTTCGTTCAAGCAGACCAACACAAACTCATCGCCGCCGATGCGAGCGACGAAGTTGCCCGCACCTGCCGCCTCCGATAGTAGCCGCGCCACATGCTTGAGCACCGTATCACCAGCAATATGGCCAAGTGTATTGTTGATCTGCTTGAAACGGTCCAGGTCGATGTGAAGAACAGCCAAACAAGAATGCGCGACATCTTGATCTCGCTCGGCGAATTTGGCGATGAATTCTTCTAGATAGTGCCTATTCGGTAAACCGGTCAGGGCGTCATGGAGCGCTTGGTTTTCAATCCGGGCCTTGGCGGCTTCGAGTTCGGTATTACGGGCTTCTGCAAGGATATTAGCGCTGCGCAAGTTCTTCGAGAGGGCAACTTCCTCAGTGATGTCAGCGTTGGCACCAATGAGCTTTGGTGTCCCGTCGGTGTCCTCGAAACATGTTGCGTCGGCTGCGATGGTTCGGATTTCCCCGCCCGGTCTGATGATCCGATACTTTTGTCGGAACGTGCTCCGGCTTTTGACGGCGTAGGCAAGCGAGACCAATAAGCGAGGTGCATCCTCTGGGTGGAGGGCTTGTTCCCAGTCGGCGGCGCTTAGGGCACCTCGCTGCGGCGGGATGCCAAAAATCTCGCGTATATGATCGTCCCAGAAGAGCTCACCAGTTTTGAGGTTGGCTTCGAAGACGCCGATTTTCGAAACGCGTAGAGCCAGCTCGAGCCGATGCGTCACGTCACGCAAATGCTGCTCCTGCAGTTTTCGCTGGGTGATGTCTGTGTCTGTCCCAATCATGTGAATAGGCGAGCCGTCGGGTGCCCACGCGTCGGGAGCCCCTTTGCTCGCGATCCAGATGTAATGGCCGGCCTGGTGGCGCTCACGATACTCAAAAACGTTCCACAGAACTTCTCCCGAATTCTGCTTGGCGATAGTCTCGCGTATCCGATCACGGTCGTCTGGATGAACGCGACTAAGCCAGGCCTCGACATCGCTGTCGATCTCATCGCTTACATCGAAACCCCGAATTCGCTTCCACATTGGCGAGTAGTAGACTGTGTTCTTCGCGATATCTGCTTCCCAGACACCTTGTCCGGTATTTTCTAGCGCGAAGCCCCACCGCCTTTCGCTCGCGGCGAGGGCCTCTTCTGTGCGCTTTTGGTCGGTAATGTCCTGAGACATTGCAAGCAAATATTGCGGCCGGCCAGCGTCATTTAAGACGGGCATCTTCACCGTACGCAGAGTACGCACCCCCTTGTGCAACGTGGTAATCTGCTCTTCCGGGATCACCTGCGCTTTACCCAAAGCTAGTACCTCGCGGTCGCGAGCGACGAAGAACTCTGCTTGTTCTTTCGGAAAAAGATCAAAGTCATTCTTGCCGAGCGCGTCTTGCCGCAAGATACCTGTCAATTCTTCACTGTGTCGGTTCACCAGCACGAAGCGAAGGTCGCGTGCATCCTTGACTGCCACCATTGCTGGAATGTTCTCAATCACCATGTTTAGGAACGATGGGGTCTGGCGCAAAGTCTCTGAGCGTTCGGCCGCCTCGGCCTGCGATAAAGGCTGCCTACGGGCATTGAAATTTAGGATTTCGGCTTGCTTTTTTTTCTGCATCGTGAGCGCGGTCCTTTCATCCCTAAACCATCAGTGTACTGAGAAAAAGTGAACGCGAACTAAAGATAACACTTACAGTACCATGCGATGGGCCGGGCGCGTCTGTGATGTGCCTGAGGGCGCGAGCATGAAAGCCTTCGCGGGCAACGGACCGTTGCGCGCCATAATTGCAACTACCCACAACCTTTTAATCGTTCGCTAACCATAACCAATTAATCGCTTGCATTGAGAATAAGCGAATGGGGTTGCGTTTGGGGGTCAGTTTTGCAGAAAACTTTGCGTCTTACTTGTTTGTCACCGACCCTGATGTGGTGAAGACCATGGCCAAGAAAATCGTTGCAGCCGCAGAATTGGGTGAGACCACCACGGTTGGTCTCTACAGAAATCCTACAATAGTTTTTCCGGCTCGATCGTATTTCGCCAAATGGCGGCGGGGGCTCAGAGCATCATCCGTTATAGCACTCGGACTGGTCACAACGACGGCGATTCCGGCTCGCGCTCAATGGACTGGCACCGCCTCGAGCGACTGGTTCGATGCCAGCAACTGGTCGACTGGCGTTCCAACCAATGCGACCAGCACGCGGATCGACACGGTCTCGCCCAACGCAACGGTGATCGGGGCGCCCGGCGCGCAATCGACCGGTTTGCGGGTCGGCGTTTCCGGCACAGGCGCGCTGACGATCCAGAACGGCGGCACGATGAACAACACCCTGGGCATAATCGGCGACCAGGCCGGTTCGACCGGCACCGTGGTGGTGACTGGCGCTGGCTCCACCTGGGCCAACAACGGCAATGATTTATATGTCGGCGCCGACGGCAACGGCACTCTGATGATTAAGAACGGCGGCACGGTAAGCAATGTCTTCGGCATTATCGGCGCTTATTTCAACTCGACTGGTGCCGTGACGGTGGATGGTGCCGGCTCGAACTGGACCAACAGCCAGGATCTCGCCGTCGGCGGTGACGGCGACGGCAATCCGAACACCAGCAGGGGCACGCTGACCATCAGCAACGGCGGCGCAGTAAGCAGTGCCTTCGGCATTATCGGTTATGATAGCGGCTCGACTGGCGTCGTGACGGTGGATGGTGCCGGATCGACCTGGACCAATCGCAACGATCTTATATTCGGCGCTTTGGGCGCCGCCAGCGGCACGTTGACCATCAGCAACGGTGGCACCGTCTCCGCCGCAACCACATCGTTTGCGTCCAGTGCCGGCTCGACCAGTACGCTGAATATCGGCGCCGCTGTCGGTCAGGCAGCCGTAGCGCCGGGCACGCTCAACACCGCCTCGGTCGATTTCGGCGATGGCACCGGCCAGATCGTGTTCAACCACACCTCCTCGAATTACATCTTCAGCCCGACCATCACCAGTTCCGGTACAGGCACGGGAAGCGTACTTGTCGAAGCAGGCACCACCACACTGACTGCGATCAGCAACTATATAAGGCCAACCATCATCGATGGCGGCATGCTGTCGGTCAACGGCTCCATCGCCGGTTCGTCGGTGACGGTGAATGCCGGTGGTGCGCTCGGCGGCAAAGGCACCGTCGGCAACACCGCCATCAACGGCGGCACGCTGGCACCCAGCAATTCGGTTGGCCAGCTGACGGTGAATGGCAATCTGTCATTTACAGCGGCTTCATCCTACGTGGTCGGTGTTTCTGCGACCAACGCTGACCGCACTAACGTCACGGGAACGGCGTCACTTGGTGGTGCCAGTGTGAATGCGAACTTTGCGCCGGGGGCCTACATTACTAAGCAATACACAATCCTCAACGCGACCGGCGGTCTCGGCGGCACGACGTTCGGATCCTTCAGCACAAATCTGCCGTCAGATTTCTCAACGAGCCTGAGCTATGATGCCAACAATGCCTACCTCGACCTTACCTTGCTCTACGTTGGTGGCCCCGGCGGCCTCAACATCAACCAGACCAATGTCGCAAATACGCTGACCGACTATTTCAACCGCAATGGCGGCATTCCGCTGGTCTATAGCGGGCTGACTGGGGCGGGGCTGACGCAAGCGTCCGGTGAAATCGCGACGCGAACGCAGCAGACCAGTTTCGATGCCATGTCGCAGTTCATGGGCGTGATGACCGATCCGTTAGGGCCCCAGGCTTTTGATGCGCCACCCACCCCGTTCAAGCAGCGCTGGAACATATGGGCCACGGGCTTCGGCGGGTCGCAGACCACCAATGGTAATGTAGAGACAGGATCGAACAGTGCCACCAGCAACATTTACGCCACGGCGGTTGGTGCTGACTATCTGTTCTCGCCCGGCACCGTTGCGGGCTTTGCTGTGGGTGGTGGCGGCACAAATTTCAGCGTGGATGGTTCGGGCACCGGTCGATCCAACCTGTACCAGTTGGGCGCACATGTCCGCCATACCGAAGGCCCGGCCTACATCTCCGCCGCGCTGGCTGATGGCTGGCAGGACATCACCACCAATCGCACCGTCACCATTGCTGGCACCGATCAATTGCAGGCACGTTTCAATGCCAATGCCTTTTCCGGTCGCGTTGAGGGGGGATATCGCTTGGCTGCGCCAGTCGTCGGCCTCGGCATCACGCCTTATGCGGCAGGACAAGTCACCAGCTTGGATCTGCCGGCCTATGCAGAGCAGGTGCTGACCGGCACCAACACTTTTGCGCTGGCCTATGGCGCGCAGAACGTGATCGACACCCGCAGCGAATTCGGACTACGCAGCGACAAATCCTTCGGGGTCGGTGACGCGGTCCTGACGCTGGGTGGCCGTGCCGCGTGGGCGCATGATTTCAACACCGACCGCTCTGCCGCCGCGAGTTTTCAGGCGCTGTCGGGCACGAGCTTCATCGTGAACGGGGCGGCGCAGGCAAACGACTCTGTATTGACCACTGCCTCGGTGGATATGAAATGGCTCAACGGTTTGTCGGCAGCCGCTTCCATTGAAGGCGAGTTTTCAAGCCTCAGTAGTTCCTACGCGGGCAAGGGCGTGGTGCGGTACACATGGCGATCGGCTACGGGTGCTTGCGAATCTGAATCGCTATAAAAGCGATCTCGCTATTCTGCCGCCGATGCCAGAGTGAACGTGCCGTTGAATTGGAGAAGAATTTTATTTGCCGAAGCGTTCATCAAAGGCATAGCCAGCGCCGCGCACCGTGCGGATCGGGTCATCTTCTTTGCCGCGCGATAAGTTTTTGCGCAAACGTCCAACATGCACATCCACCGTGCGCTCATCGACTTCAGCATCATTGTGCCAAACGCGGTCAAGCAATTGCGCCCGTGAATAAACGCGGCCCGGTGATTGCATGAGATATTCCAGCAAACGGAATTCGGTGGGTGAAAGATTAACATCACGCACCCCGCGCGAAACGCGGCGCTTGGCGCGGTCGAGCTTGATTTCGCCGCGGATGAGTTCATCCGCCACTGCCTCAGGCTTTGAGCGGCGCAGCATTGACTTGGCGCGCGCCATCAATTCCGGCACCGAGAATGGCTTCACCACATAATCATCGGCGCCCGTGGCAAAGCCGCGTACGCGCTCTGATTCCTCGCCACGTGCAGTGAGCATGATGATGGGAAGCTTTTGGGTTTCAGTTCGAGCCCGCAACAAGCGACAAACTTCAATGCCCGAAAGGCCCGGCAACATCCAATCCAGGATCAGTAAATCCGGCGTTTCGTCAGCGATTGCGGCATGCACTTCTTCGCCAGATTCAATCACCCGGGTGCGAAACCCTTCTGCTTCAAAATTATATTTGAGCAGTTGGTGGATTGCCGGTTCATCTTCAACAATAAGTACAGAGGCCGTCATCTTGCGGCACCAAGATGAACTGCTGTTGTGCTGGTATCGTCTTTCTTGGGGCGCTGCTCACGCAACATTTCGCCGTTCACGAGATAATAGATATTCTCGGCGATGTTGGTGGCGTGATCTCCAATGCGTTCAATGTTCTTTGTGGCAAACAGTAAATGAGTACAGCCGCTGATCATGCGCGGGTCTTCCATCATATAGGTGAGAAGTTCGCGGAAGATGGAATTAAACAGCGCATCCAAATCTTCATCATGACGCCAAACTTCCATGGCTTTAACAGCGTCATTGGCAGCTAAAGCGTCGAGCACCAACTTCAGTTGAGATTTCGAAAGTTGTCCCATACGTTCCAAGCCCGTCGCCAGGCGGCGCGGAATAGCGGCATCAATGGCGTGGGTGCGCTTGGCGATGTTTTTAGCAAGATCCCCGATGCGCTCAATATCAGCAGCGATGCGAACAGAAACCATGATGTTGCGCAAATCCTGAGCCAGTGGCTGACGCTTGGCGATGATCAAAACGGCTTTTTCTTCAATCTCGATTTCAATTTCATCCAAACGCAGATCGCCCTTGATGACTTCATCGGCCAGTTTGGTATCACGGCGGATCAGCGCATCAACGCTTTTGGCTAGCTGTTCTTCGGCAATGCCGCCCATTTCATAGAGCATTGATTTGAGAGTGGTGAGGTCGTTGTCATAGGATTTGACGATATGATCAGACATAAAAACTCCTCAGCCGATAAGGCCAGTGATATAATCTTCGGCGTGCATCATTTTCTCCAATAAGGCGCGGCAACGCAGCATGTAAGTAAAACGCATGAGGCTTTTGCGACACCGGAGCAACGGTATTATGACAGTATAAGATTATGATTTAAATAATGGAATTGAAAATGAAAAAGTGCTGCCATCACCTTCTATAGAATGCACATCCAATTTGCTACGATGGCGCAACAAAATGTGTTTGACGATGGCTAGGCCCAGCCCTGTGCCGCCACGCTGGCGACTTTCTTGGGTGGAAACACGGTAGAAACGCTCAGTCAAACGCGGCAAATGGATTTGCGCGATGCCTTTGCCAAAGTCTTGAATAGCGAGTGTTCCTGTCTCACTGTTACTGGCGCAAAACATCACAACTTGTTTGCCGGAGCTGCCGTATTTGACGGCGTTCTCCAGAAGATTTTGTGCCACTTGCAAAAGCTCTTCGCCGTCACCTGAAACGAAAACTTCTGCATCGCCAGTGAGGCTGACTTCAACACCGAGTTCTTTTGCCAACTGGCCCAAGTTGCTTCTGGCCTGTTTGGCGATTTGCGGGAGAGACACTTTGGCGCTGGGTCTAACGTGCGCGTTGAGCTCAATGCGGCTGAGGGTCAACAGATCATCGATCAAGCGCTTCATGCGCTGGGCTTGGGTGAGCATGGTGGCCAAAAACATGTCGCGGCCCTTGGCATCATTCTTGGCCGGCCCCTGCAAGGTTTCAATGGCGCCGAGAATGGAAGACAAAGGTGTGCGCATTTCATGGCTGGCATTGGCGACAAAATCCGAGCGCATTTTTTCAATGGCCTGAGCGCGGGTGAGATCACGCAAGATAACTAATACTTGGCCGTCATCGCCGAGATTGGCAATATGGGCGCTGATTTGTCGGGGTGGATTGGAATAAATATCGAAATCAATGATTGCTGGACGGTGGGTTGAACGCACACTGGCCAAGGCGATAGCAAATGCTGAGGATCTGATCACCGATGACGCGGCCAAGCCACCTGGATCAAGTTCTAAAGCCTCGTTAGCCGCGACGTTGGAGGCAGTCACCATCCCCTCGTGGTCGATTATGAGTGCGCCATCGGGCAAGGCCTGCAGAAAATCAACAACCATGTTTTCCATTCAATTGTACTCAAATTTCATAGGGCTCGTTTATCATGTCCCAAGCACAAAACAGTGTTTTAAGCATAGTATTGTAACAACTCTAAGTTAAGGCTTCTGGCTTAATAGCGGAGCCGGTCCGGGCGTTGGCGTTAAAGCAATTGGCACGGCAATTGCTGCACTTGAGGTCTGTATGGAAAAAGTTTTCGGTCAATACGAGGCGGCGATGCAAAACGGCGGCAAATTTCTGGCTCAAGCGGAATATGGCGTTCTGACTTTAACGATTTACGATGATTTAGAACAGGTGAAGCCCCTGTGGCAGGCTTTTGAACAAACTGCATTGCTCACGCCATTTCAAACCACGGCTTGGGCTTATCAATGGTATCGCCATATTGGCACAATTGAAATGGTTAAGCCCATGGTGGTTGTGGCTGAAGACAAGCTTGGCCCGCTGTTCATCATGGCGTTACAAATTGAGTCAGGTGTGTTGCGCAAGTTGAGTTTTCTGGGCAGCGATCTCAATGACTTCAACTGCCCGCTGTTTGCAGCAGATTATGCCACGCGCGCCGCGGGCATTGAGATGCGTGATGTTTGGCACCAGATTGTAAAACTGATAGATGCGCAACAAGGTTTACAGCACGACTATGTGCGGCTGGAAAAAATGCCAGATCAAATTTGCGATCTTGCAAACCCAATGCTGTCGTTGAATGTGTCACTCACCCCAAGCCATGCTTATCGCACGGCGATGTTGGGCGATTGGGAAACGTTTTACGCCAGCAGACGCGATGGCAACGCCAGATATAAAGACCGTACAAATCGCAAAAAATTGGAAAAGCTTGGCGCAGTCACATTGGTCAGCCCTGAAGAACCAGCCGAAATTCGCGCTCTTATTGATACTTTGATCAAAATGAAATCGGCGCGATTTGAACAAAAGGGTGTGTCGAACTTTCTCATCAAGCCTGGCCATGCGGATTTTTACCGCGCGATGGCCGCAGAAGAGCGCGGGCTGGTTCATGTCAGCCAGCTTAACGTTGGACAAAATGTTACCGCTGCGAATTTTGCATTGATGTTCCGCGGTGGCTATTACTATGTACTCAACAGTTTTGCGCTGGGTGAAACCGACAGACTTGGCCCGGGCAAAATTCATATGCGCGAGTTGATGAAAACCTTCATTGAAAAAGGTTACACCGCATTTGATTTCACCATTGGTGATGAGCCTTACAAACTGGAATGGTGTGAAGGCAATAGCCCACTCTATGATCACATGGATGCAGCAACCATGAAGGGCAGGGCGGCTCTGGCTTATTGGTCAGCCTTTCAATCCACCAAGCGCTATATCAAGCAAACGCCTGCGCTTTGGAATGCCTATAGCAAATTGCGTGAGGCTTTTGGGGCGCGCAAAGCTGGCTAAGGTGATGATCAAGAAGCCTGCCAAAAAAGCCAAATCAAAAATCGCTGTTGTGATTGCAACGCGCGGACGACCCGATATCGTTGCAGCAACAGTGAAACGCTTGTTGGATCAAAGCCTGGTACCGGATCACATCTATGTCATTGGCTCACAGGCCAGCGACATCGCCATGCTCAAACCAATTAAAGGCAAGGTCACAACTTTGGTGGGGCGCGTTGGCTCTGCACATCAGCGTAATGATGGCCTGTCCCTAACGGGCAAACGTTATGACATCATCGTTTTCTTCGATGATGATTTCATCCCGTCGCATTACTGGATTGAGCGCATGGCCGAAGTGTTTGACACCAAAGCTGATGTAATTGGCCTTAGCGGTATTATTTTGGATGATGGCACCAAGACCGCAGGCATTAGTGTTTCTGATGCAGATGCGATGGTAAAGCGCCAAGACCACGAAGTTGGTGCGACGCAGATAGTTTCAAACAGCTTTGCCCATGGCGGCAATGTCGGTTGCAACATGGCGTATCGCAATTCAGCCATCGGCAGTATTCGCTTTGATGAGAACTTGCCGCGTTATGCGTGGCTTGAGGATTCCGATTTCCGCGCACAGGTGGAGCGCAAAGGCTATTTCGCGCGCGCGTCGGATTTGTGGGGCGTGCATCTGGGTCATAAACATGGGCGCAGCAGCGGCGTGACACTCGGCTATGCCCAAATCGCCAATTCGGTTTATCTGGCGCGTAAGGGCACGGTCCCTAAGAGTTATATCGCACGGATGCTAATCAGGAACTTTGCAGCCAATGCACTGAAATCTCTGAAGCCAGAGCCTTATGTTGATCGGCGTGGGCGGCTGAAGGGCAATCTCACAGCGCTCAGGGATCTGCTGCGTGGGAAATTATCACCGAAGCGTATTTTGGAGATGTGACCGGCTTAGCTTGTAACATCCGCCATGCATTTCGCGGCACCGGTGGATTTATAAGTGCCGCTATAGATTGGTGTTGATCCTTCACGGCTTTCAAAATCAAATTTCTTATCGCCTAAACCGATAAGCAATGTGTTTTGATCTTTTTCATCCTTACTTTGCTCAATTTGCAATTTCAATTTTGTGGTGCCCCACTTACCATGGCCTTGGAGGATTTCTTCGTTGGCGTGAATGGTCAAAAAGCGAAAGAGTGTTTCGCCACAACCGCCTTTGTCATCAACGCTGACACCGCAGAAATCTTTGCCACAGGCTGCTATATCGACAGTCTTGTAGAGAATGCCTTTGCTGGAATAATGCGGCTTATCTTCGCTATTGATCCAGCGGCCAAAAAAGGGTGACGTATCGGCCATGGCCACAGTGCTGCCACCAAGGGCAGCTGTGATAAAGGTGACATGCAAGATAATTTTGTTCATGAATTCCTCCGTGCTCCCAGAAGCTCCCGCAGCTTCATGGTAATTTGGCGGCTCGTCAAGTGGGTGGGGCTTGCGGTGTTGATCTTATTTATTCTGTCCACTGCTGCGCGCGCGATGTGGGAGGCTTATGACAATGAGCGTTTCCCCGAAGCTTTGCTGGTGAAGGTTGAGCTGTTGCCGGTGATCTTTCCGGTTCACATGCTGGCCGGAGGCTTGGCTTTGTTGCTTGTGCCTTGCGCATACTTTTTTCGCGGTACGCGTTATCATAAATGGTTAGGGCGCTTGGCGGCGACTGATGTGATTGTGGCTGGGATTACGGCCATTCCGGTGGCTTTGACGGCACCGGTGACACCCATGGCTGCGGCTGGGTTTTCAACACAAGGTCTCGTGTGGTTAGCCCTTATTGCCAAAGGTATTTGGCACATCAAGAGACGTGAGATTGCGGCACATCGCAACGCCATGCTGATGATGGCGGCGGTAACTTCTGGTGCGATGTTCTTTCGGATCTATCTGGCGCTTTGGGCGATATTTGGAACTGCTTCAGGCTTTAAAACTTTCTATGCCTGTGATTCATGGATGGCTTGGGTTTTACCGCTGGGCCTTATGATTTTTATTATTCGCCCATACCCTTTTGCAAAGCGCGGATGCGCTGAGCCAGCGAGATAACATTGCCGCCTAAGCGTTGGCGTTTGGCTGGAAGAGGGGTCTCTGCGATTTCAGTTTTACCCAGGCCCAACATATCATCCAATAATTTCAATTCTCGCTCCATATCATCAGACAAACGCTGCGCTTCATCGATTTTGTCGGAAAGCGCTTGATTGGGTTGCGGGGCAGCAGGTTCTTGCACTTCGGGCAGCTGTTGAACCACTGGTGCTTCATCGTTGCTGCGTTTCATGTCAGCGGTAATCGCGGTGATTTCTGCTACGCGTTGGCGCAAGACGGCTTGCGTGTGGATTTCAGACATTGCAGGCACAGGTGCTGAGGCAACGTTGCGCAGATCATCAGAGAGATCATTGAAGGCTTGCTGCTTGTCGTGCATCGATGCGCTGACCTTACGGAAAGCATTTTGCAAACGAGTCGTTTCTGCTTCATTGATGCTGGCATTGGCATTTTGGGATTCAATGGTTTTATAGGCGGCGGAAAGTTCAGCGCGGTGAACATCAATCTGTGCTTCGAGATTGGCATTTTCCTGATCTTTGCGGCGGAGTTGCTCATCCCTTCGGGCGATTTCTTCAACCAAGCCCTGAACGCGGTTGCGGTTACGTGAAACCTCCGCCATTTGCTCAGCCATGCGCAATTTGATGTCTTCTAACCGCAAATCCAGTTTGCGGGCCATCAAGGCATGTTCAGCGCGAAGTTTGTCACGCTCAGCTTGTGCATCAAGAACTTCAATGGGAGTGTGGCGCGCGGTGCGTTTGGCGGCAGCTGATACAGCCATGCCCCAGAAGAAGCGCCCAAATAGAAGGACCACCACAAAGGTTAGCGACGAACCCAGTGCTAAAACCATAAGCGTCTCGATTTGAGACATGACACCACCCACAAATGCCCCAACCGGGGTTACGACCAAGAATGCAACTGGCAATGCAATTTGCATTCCATGCGTGCAGGATAGCAGTATATCCCACAAGTGGCGACAGACGTGGTTACTATAAAGTTAATTTATTTTTTGTGTGGCAACGCCGCTTTGAAAATCAGAACGGGTTCCAAGTGGCTTGTGGCGTATATTTCAAATAGCCAATGTTGGCGCCAAGTCTTACGCCCACGCCGGTGCGAATAGGGGCCAGGGTAATGTTATCTTTGCGCTGAAAGTTCACACCAAGCCCGCCGATGAAATAAGCTGCACCCTCAACACCAGCGAAGCGGGCATATAGGTCTCGTGGATTTTGCGAATTATAGACCAATGTCAGCGTGCGGCTGCCATTGCCGCCAAAGTCCCAGCCGAGGGAAGGGCCTTGCCAGTAAATCTTCCGTCTGGTGCCGTTCTTGTAATAAATGGTGCCTTGGCCATAACGCAGGCCGCCAATGATGGCGCCCGCACCTTCTTCACCCACAATATAAGCCGTTGGTTGGCCTTGTTGGCGGAAGACAAATTCAACCGCTTCAGCCAGTCCGCGCGTTGTATTGCCGAAGAACTGATGGCCAGAGGCGATAATTTCTTCAGATGTGAAAGTGCTGGAAGATTGCGCCTTTGAAACGCTGGCGGTGTTGACTTGCTGGTCGGCCTTGGCCTGGATGGGCAAAGCGAAAACGCTGGCCAATGCAATTGCGATAAACGTCTTGTTCATGGGGAGCCTCATTCAAATGGAGCCCTGTATGTGCCGTATAACTGCGGCCTAAGCGGGGCAAAATTCTATTCAGCTTCAAATTTGACACAAAAGCGATTTCAACTTGGTTAATGAAGTGGAAATTATGCGCCCTTGGCAATGAATGCCCCATTGGCGAAACCGTCTTTGCCATAGGGGAAGGACGTGCCGTCAGGTTGGGTCAGGCGGCCGCCTGCTGCCAGCAATACGGCATGGCCAGCGGCTGTGTCCCATTCCATGGTGCGGCCAAAACGCGGGTATAGATCAGCAACACCTTCAGCCAGACGGCAGAATTTGAGTGATGAGCCGGCATTGCTGAGATGTGCGGGCTTTTGCGCTTCAATAAATGCCTTGGTTTCAGCATCCAGATGCGAGCGACTTGCCAAAATGATGGGGCCTTCAGGCGGGCAGGCACGTGCTTTTATTGGAACGAAACTCAATTCAGGTGTGTTGGCTTTTGAAGCGCCATGTCCAAGCTGACCCGCGAAGACTTGACCAAGGGCAGGCGCATAAACCACACCCATGACGGGTGTACCCTTATGGATCAGGCCAATGTTGACGGTAAATTCGCCGTTGCGTGAAATGAACTCTTTGGTTCCATCCAATGGATCAACCAGAAAGAATGTCCCACCAATGGCCACTTTAGTGCCAGCGCTGAATTCTTCTTCGGAAACCACGGGGATCTGCGGAAAATGGCGTTTGAGGCCAGCGAGGATAATTTTTTCTGCGTCCACATCGGCTTCGGTGACGGGCGAGGCATCAGACTTTTGGCTGACGGCAAAATCTTTGCCATAAACTTTCATGATGGCCTGGCCAGCTTCAACAGCCAAGTTTACCAAGCTGGAAAGATCATTGCCTGTGAGATGTAAATCCATAGCCGCCTTTCGGCTGCGGATGTGCTATTTGTCAATGGGTTCTTAAGATTGAACTTTGATAAAGAGGCTAACGAATCATACTTCCGCTGAGGGGCTTCACATGACACTGACACGTTTGACTGATCTTGATCTGGCGGCACTGCTGTGCTCGCGCGTCTGCCACGATGTTATTTCTCCGGTTGGGGCCATCGCCAATGGATTGGAATTGATGGATGACCCAGACACTGATGCTGAAATGAAAGCGACGGCCTTGGAAATGGTGAAATCCTCGGCCCGCACAGCTACAGCAAAGTTGAAATTCTGCCGCATTGCGTTTGGGGCCTCTGGCTCTGCTGGTGCGCTGATTGATTTGAATGAGGCTGGCGAAGTCGCCCGCTCTTTTATGGGTGATGATAAAGCCAAACTTGAATGGAATGTGCCGCATGAAAACCGCCCTAAGCAGGAAGTGAAATTGTTGCTCAACATGTTGTTGATGGCGATTACCGGCATTCCTCGCGGTGGCGTGGTAACTGTTTCAGTTGTTGGTCGTGACTTATCCATCCATGCCAAGGGAGAGCGCGCCAAGATCAACGAAAGCCTCGCTGCTTCGTTGAATGGCACAGCAGATCTTGCGACATTGGATGCGCGTTTGGTACAGCCTTATTATTGCCGTTTGCTTGCTGAAGCCGCTGGCTTGGAACTTTCCATGGCCATGGCGGCAGATGATACAGTGGCGGTTATCGCTAAACCCAAATATGAAACCGCTGTCGCCTAAATTACTTCACTGAGCGGCGGCCATTCAGGTTCAAAAAATCCGGCAAGAATGAACGTGCGCGCGTGGACACCATGAGCGGTGTTGTGGATTTTTGCAGGCTGATCCACTGTTTCGCGGTGGCCTGCGATTGGCGCTTCAAGAAGATGTATCCGGTTTCGTCCCAGCGCAAAATTTCGGCGCGGCGATTGTCTAAGATATAGTCGCCTTTGTCGGTTGGGATGGTGAGTACAAGATGGCCTTCGCCGGTTTCAGTCAACACCACGGTAAGCAATAACATTTCAGGCTTGATGCCGAGTTCGGCCAGATAGCGCTTTTTGAGCAGCGTATAGCTGTTGCAATCGCCAGCGGTGACGGGATAGTTCCAATATTGCACCACGCCATATTGGTCTGGCGTTGAAAGTGGTTGGACGGTGTTGTTAACAGCGGCGTTGACACCGGTGATCAAGTTCCACAGGTCAGTGTCGAGCACAAGCGGGCCAGATTTTCCGCCTGAGAACTGGCATTCCTGTTCGCCGCGGGCGCAAAAATCAACATAGCCAATAGGCGGAAGGGTGTTGCCGTGGAGATCAGCATTGGCATGGCCAGATGCCGGTCCTTCGAACTTGCTCATATTGTATTGTGTGGGCGGTGTTTCAGCCGCAGCAAAGTTTGAAGCGCAAATACCCAGCCCCAAACTCAATAACGCAACTTTGACCCAGCTCACCATTGGGTAAAAGTTTAATCATTTGTTAACGCATTTGGCGAGAGCAGAGTTAATCAATGGTTAATGTGTGGCGGAAGCCCGGCAGGATTCATCGGCTACTCATGCATCAAAATAGTTCTTGACTTAACAGTTAGTCTGCACTAACCGTTAGTCATGACTTACTCATCAGCAGCAATCAAAGCCTTCAGCGCCCTTGGCGATGCCACACGGCGCGATATTTTTCAAAGATTGGCCAGCGGCCCATCAGCCGTTGGCGATCTGGCCAAAGGCTTGCCGATTACCCGCCCGGCTGTTTCACAGCATTTGCGGGTTTTGAAGGAGGCCCAACTCGTGACCGAATCCTCTGAAGGCACTCGCCACATTTACCGGATCGATCCCAGAGGCATCGCCGCAATGCGCGAATGGCTTGATGCCCATTGGGCCAAGTCACTCGATGCATTCAAAAACTTTGCCGACGCCGAATTTGAAACCGAAAACACAATTCAAAAGGAGAAAGACAAATGAGCATTGCACCAATCGTCCACAGCACCACCGTTAAGGCACCTCCGGCGCGTGCCTTTGAATTATTCACCAAGCACATGGGGAAGTGGTGGGGCGTTGGCCAAACCCTGGGCCAATCGCCACACCGCGACATGGTGGTGGAACCGCATAGAGGCGGCAAGTGGTTTGAGATCGATGCCAATGGCAAAGAGCTCCGTTGGGGAACTGTTGCCGCGTGGGAACCTGGCTCCAAGCTTTTGCTGCACTGGCAGATCAATTCGAAATTCGCTTTTGATCCTGATTTTTCGACGGATGTCGAAATCACTTTCGTTGCTGCCAAAGACGGCGGCACGGTAATCAGGCTTGAACATCGCAATCTTGAACGCTTCGGCGCTGGTAGTCAGAAATTGGTTGGCATGCTCGATACTGGTTGGATTGGCCATCTTGGAGCTGTCAAAAACTATATTGACGCTCAGAATTAGAAGGTGACCTGTGAGTGAAGTTGCAACGATGAACGCGTTTGGTGAGTTGATGGAGGCGGGCACGCTGAAGTTCCAGCGGCTATTGCCCGGGCCCGCATCGCGGCTCTGGCGGCATCTCACCGAAAGCAATCTGCGCCGCCAGTGGTTAGCAGCCGGGACACTTCAAACGAAAGTTGGTGCGCTGGTTGAATTTATTTGGCGCAATGACGAGTTGAATGATCCACCGGGCCAACGTCCTGCGGGCTTTCCGGAAGAACAACGGATGAAGGGTCACATCACCGCGTTCGATCCCGCCCAAAAACTGGCCATTGCCTGGGACGGCTTTGGCGAAGTTTCATACGCCTTGGAGATTAAAGACAGTGATGTGCTGCTCACCATGATCCAACGCGACTTGCCAAATAGGGACATCGTTGTGATGTTCGCAGCTGGTTCACATACGCATCTTGATATATTGGCTGCGTGTTTAACTGGCGAGAAGCCACCACTGTTCTGGGACAGTTGGAGCCGCCTGCAGAAGGAATATGATGCGCGTGTTCCACGCTAAGACTGATCTTCAAAGCGCAAACAAAAAACCCGACATCACTGTCGGGTTTTTGAATTCTGCGTGCTAAGAAGTTAGGCCACGTTGGCCATAATATCTTCGTGGCCAGGCATCGGCGGAGCGCCTTCGCGCAGCACATAGCCTCGGCCCCAGACGGTTTCGATGAAGTTCTTGCCTTCAGCGGCATTGGCCAGCTTCTTGCGCAGCTTACAAATAAACACGTCGATGATTTTTAGTTCTGGCTCATCCATGCCGCCATAAAGGTGGTTGAGGAACATTTCCTTGGTGAGCGTGGTGCCTTTGCGCAGCGAGAGCAGTTCCAGCATCTGGTATTCTTTGCCGGTGAGATGCACACGTTGGCCGCCCACTTCAACAGTTTTGGTATCGAGATTGACCAGCAATTCGCCGGTGAGAATGACTGATTGGGCGTGGCCCTTAGAGCGGCGCACCACTGCGTGGATGCGCGCCACCAATTCGTCTTTGTGGAATGGCTTGGTCATATAGTCATCAGCGCCGAAGCCGAGGCCCTTGACCTTATCTTCTATGCCAGCAAGGCCAGAGAGAATGAGGATCGGTGTACCGACTTTTGACACACGCAAGCTTTTGAGAACTTCATAGCCAGACATGTCTGGTAAGTTCAGATCCAGCAGGATGATGTCATAATCATAGAGCTTGCCCAGATCGACGCCTTCTTCGCCCAAGTCTGTCGTATAGACATTGAGGCCCTCAGACTTCAGCATCAGCTCAATTGACTGGGCGGTGGCTGTATCGTCTTCGATCAACAAAACCCGCATTGTATTCCCCTTGTTAGTTGCCCGTTTCCGGGAATCTTGTCCACTTGGCCTGACGTGCCCTCACACACCAAACCTTAACTGTGTTCTTTAATCTACGCTTAGAAAGGTTAACAAAACCTAAGTTTCAGAGGCGAGATTCGCTACGAGTCAACTACCACCCCTTGTGGGGTATGGTTGCGACACACTATATTTAGTGTGTTTGACACCGCTGAAATCTTTTACTCAAACTACCTCACTTAGTTTTGCGGGCTTTACCCGGTCTTAAACCTGTCTGTTTATCATGTGCGATTGATAGATGACTCTCCTTAAGTAGTTGATTCGGAGAATCGTGAATAGAGTCCAAATTTAAATACTTTGGGCTCGGCCATTTGAGGCGCATGAAGCAATAAGCTTTTCGCCGGGGGATGGTTGGTTAG